>CHCFR05602__coassemble_269_pt1 | contig 36737 bp, 25 predicted proteins | sample CHCFR05602__metabat2_low_PE_022 | metagenome-assembled genome bin CHCFR05602 | reverse complement strand
TCGGGCTGAATATTGAGTCTCTCCTTCTAACCCTATGATTTGGTAGGGCATTTGGTCAGCAGTAATACCATTATAGGTATTAGAAGGTGAACCTGTAAAAGTAAGACTGTCATTTGCAAACAATTCGATGTTATAAGCTGTAGCTCCTTTTGTAGGTGTCCAGGTCAATTGTACGTTGGTTCTGTTCGTAACACGTGCTTCTACGTTGATGGGAGCAAAAAGGCGACTATAATCAATGCTTGTGATTTCTTCGCTTTGATCTTCACAAGCTGTAGTCAGGGCTGCCAAAGCTAGCCCTAACACAAAAGTATATTTTTTTAATCTGTTCATAATGGGTCCTGTTATAGAAGATTATACGATTAGTCATTGCTCAACATACCATTGCTGCTGTCAATGAATGTTTGCCAAATGGGCCAAACTTGGTTTTCGTCAGGGTTTTGGGTATAGAGTGCATTGATGAGTGCATCTTCCAGTTTTTCTGTAGAAAGCCAAGTCGTGTTGCTTTCGTAGCCTAGTGCTTCGCCTGCCTCGTCTGTATCACCATGGTTTAGACCATAAATCATCAACGTTTCACCATCTTCTGCAGTTTGGTAGTATAGTTTTTCAGGAAGGTCGTTGTAAGGAGCTTCTCGGCGAGCCAGTTTCATCATTTTGTCTTTGGCTTCGTCTAGTTTGACTTTCAGCAGATTCCAGCGGATTAAGTCTGCTTTTCTGAGCGATTCACCCGCAAATTCAAACGCGCGTTGATCTACGATCGCATTGAAGAATGCATCTTTGCTTGCGGTAGCGCTAGCCATATAAGCTGAGACTTTGGCTGCAGGTAGAGCACGGTCTAGGATTGGTTTCAGGTATTGTGCTGCATTAGCTGGACCTTCAAGCTCATTAATTGCTTCAGCTGCCATCAAATAGACGTCTGCTAGGCGCATATATTGCCAGTTGACACCATCATCGTTTGTTGATGTGACAATACGATTCATCCATTCGTAACGGAGTTTGCCAAAGCACCAGCTTTTTACGCTGCGAAGCTCTTGTTTAGAACGGCCGTTTACTAATTCTTTGGACCAGTCGTATGGAACACAGGTTATGTCACGGCGTATATCTTCAACGTCGTAGTCATAGAACAAATAGGGCAGAGGACCATTGACACCACCTTGAGCTTGCTGTGTATATTGGTCTTTGGCATTATGTTTTACTCCAAATGTGTATAAAACACGTCCACGTCCATCAGAAAACGGTATTTCCCACAAAGATTCTGCTCCGGCTGAAACGACATCTTGGCAGAGTCTCAGGAAGTTGTCTTTAAATGCAAGATTTGCTAAGGAAGGGCAATGATTGATGACGTCCAAGCATTCGTCACGGGCAATGGTGTACATGGAAGTACGTGAAAGTTCTGGGTCATTACTCAGGCGAATACCATCGGTACGCTGGCTATAGCCACCCGCATAAAGAGCTATGCGTGCACGTAATCCCTTTACGAAAGCCTTGTTGACACGTTCTACGGATTGTGTTACACTGCTTCCGTTAGGCCATGTTACTAAGTTGCTTGCTTCTTCAAGGTCGGCTAACAGTTGTTTGTAGATGACGTCTCTGTCTGCTCTGCCCTGATACATGGTTTCTGTGGTTATTGGTTCGAAACGTGCAGGTACGTCTCCCCATCCTTTGACAAGATCCAGGTATAGTACGGCACGAAGAGTTAATGCTTCTCCCAGTAGTTGAGCCATAGTAGCGTTGGTCTCTACATTTCCATAGTTGCGAAGACCGACGATGGCTTGATTGGCACGTTCAATTCCTTCATAGAATTTGGCATATGCATTGTTGGTCGTATTCATCTGTGTATTTGTTGCAGTAGCCGCATATGTACACAGATCATATTTTCCAGCATCCGGCATTTTGGTTGGTTCCATGTTGTTGATCCATTCCACGTCCGAGTTTATGCCATAATAAGGAAGGAAACGTCCGCGGTAAGAGTTGGTTTCACCAAAAGACTGGTGAATGCCCATTACTGCAGCTTCTGCCAATGAGGGAGTGGAAAAAATGACGGAGGAATCCAATGCCGACTGGCTTGGTGCATCCAGGTCACAAGATGACATCAGTCCTGTCAAGGACAATGATAAAAGGGAAATATATACTATCTTTTTCATTATCTTATGCTTTTATACGGTTTAGAAATTCAGGTTTACACCTACTACAAATTGACGACTCTTGGGGTATGCAGAGTAATCAACGCCAGGAGTCAGATTAGTCTTACGTATGGTTGATACTTCTGGGTCATAACCCGTGTAGCTTGTCAGGCAGAAGAGATTGTATCCTGTTACGTAGAAGCGCAGATTTTGTATTTTTACTTTGCTCAGTAATGATTTCGGGAGCGTGTATCCCAAAGTTAATGTGTTCAAACGGAGGAATGAACCGTCTTCTACAGCCCAGTCGCTGAATATCATACGATCGGTTAATGGAGACCACATGGTTGTGTTGGCATTCATGGCTGCCAATTCTTCCAAATCGGTACTGAGTGTACCGTCAGCTCTCAGGTTAGTCCAACGTTTTCCATCTGCCATTTCAGAGGTCATGTTACGATATTGATATTTACCTGTTTGGGTAAACTCGATTTTGTTGGCATTGTAGACATCATTGCCGAAGCTCCAGTTGAAATTGGCGCTCAGATCAAAACCATAGGCGTATGCGCTAATACCAAAACCACCTGTATGCAACGGGTTGGCATCACCAATAATTTCGCGATCGTCGGTTGTAACTTTGTTATCTTCGCTTCCATCTATATTTTTCAGCTTCATGGAGCCTGGGCGGATTTTACCAACAACAGCGGATGCGTCTACTACACCTTCTTTCAGAATCCAGGAATCTGTAGCTGCGTCATAACCTACAAAGTCACTTGCTTCGTAGCGTCCGTCTGAACGGTAACCATACATTTGGCCTACAGAACCACCTTTAGCAATCCAGAAGTCATTTCCGATTTCAGAAGAAGCCCAGTAGGTTTCTGCTCCGAAATCGTTCATCATACCCAGATCTTTAATGGTATTTTTATTGAAGCCGATATTAGCATTGAAGCTTACTCCCCAATCTTTTTTGTTAACAATAGTCCAATTGATGCTTGCTTCGATACCTTTGTTTTCAGTCTTACCCATATTTCTGTATTGTGTATCATATCCGGTTCCACCTACAGGGAATTGGATAAGCAAATCAGTTGTGGTATTCAAATAGGCTTCGATGGTACCATTCAACTTACCACCAAGTACAGTGAAATCCAAACCTAAGTTACGGGTAATGGTTGTTTCCCATTTTAAATCGGGGTTAGCCATTGTCTTGGAAGGTGCCCAATAGTTGGAGAAACCATTGATCCAAGAAGTAGCAGAGTTACTATAAGTTTGTACCATCTGTCCTGAAGGAATGTTATTGTTTCCTGCAGTACCATAGCTAAATCGGAGTTTTAAGTCGTCCAACCATTCTTTAGTACCTTCCATGAAGTTTTCAGAAGATACACGCCATGCGACAGCTGCTGAAGGGAAGTATCCCCACTGGTTGCCAGCTGCAAATTTGGAAGAACCATCGGCACGGAAAGTTGCGCTCAATAGATATTTGCTCTGGTAGTCGTAGTTTATACGTCCGAAGTAGGACAAGAGTTTGTCATCTGGATCATAGAAATTGTCGATAGAGAAGGGGGTTCCCATAGAAGTCAGTTTCCATGCATCAGCGGCTGTAAATGTTTCGGGGAAACCATGTACAATATTGGTAAGTTTGCTGGATTTGGTGATGATCCACTCATGGCCGATCATTGCATTCAAATGGTGGCTGTCTCCTTTGAATAAGTCAGAGAAGTCGTAGCTGATAGTATTGGTGTTGCGGAACTTATGACGATTGGTATTGGCAATTTGAATAGCCGGTAGGTTTTGGTTCTCTGCAGAAGGTACATTCTTTACATAATAGGTGGTAAGTCCATAAAAACGGAGATCGTCATTGCGGTAATCATCATATCCAAGTTCGGTTTTGAACTTGAAATTTTTGAAGATTTCCCATCCGAAGCTGCCTGACATATTCAGTGTCTTGCGCTCTTGGTCGCGATCATTGTCCGAGATAGCAGTCAACGGGTGATAGAGATTACCTAAATCATCGTCTGAACTACCTGCTGAGGAATCCATGTTTTCCAAAGGTATCGGAGTGTAGATGACAGAGTACTTCAGTCGTTTATCTGAGTCATAAGTACTGCTGACATCATTAGCTCCACCACCTCCAATATTGGTTTCTGAGTAACGGATAGAGAAGTCAAGAGTTACGTTCTTAACAGGTTTGGTGTTCAATTTCAAGCTAAAGTTGTCACGTTTGTAGTCAGAACCTTCCATGATGGCTTTGTCGTTCATGTGGCTGTAGCTGAATGCGTATTTTATTTTTTCACTACCGCCGGTTATGCTTAAATTGTGGTTGAAGGTGTTACCTGTTCGTCCGAAAGTTAAATCTTGCCAATCATTATAAGGTATATTCTTATACATGTCCAAGTCTTCGTAAGAGCCAAAGTAGCTTTCATAGTCTTCTACATAGCTGTTTCCTCTCAGCAATGCTTGTTCGTATTGCCATTTTGCATAATCGTAAGGATCGAGTACATCCAGTGTTTTGGCTATTTTTTTCCAGCTGTAATAGGCGTTGTAGCTGACGTTGATTTTTCCTTCTTTACCAGATTTGGTCGTAACAAGAATTACACCATTTGCACCACGAGAACCATAGATGGCTGTAGAAGAAGCATCTTTCAGAACGGTGATGTCCTCGATGTCTGAAGCTGGTATATCGGAAATGGATTCAACAGGGAAACCATCTACAATAAACAGAGGGGTATTGTCTCCTGTAATTGAGCCGCCGCCACGTACGCGGATTTTCATTTCTGCGTCAGGAGAACCTTCAGTCGTGGTGATTTGTACACCAGCCATTTTACCAGTCAGGGCTTCTGTTGCTGATGCCACAGGTACTGCAGCCAATACATCAGAGCTTACGGTTGCTACAGATCCAGTCAAGTCTTTACGTTTGACGGCACCATAACCGATGACTACAACTTCTTCTAGAGCTTGGGCGTCATCTTCCATGACGATGTCGATCTGTGTCTTTCCTTTGACAGATGCTTCCTGTGTTGTCATACCTACGTAGGAGAATACGATGGTAGCGTTGGCAGGTACACTGATGGTGTAGTTTCCGTCAATGTCTGTGATGGTACCATTACTGGTATTCCCTTTCTCAACTACAGAAGCACCGATGACGGTTTCTCCTGTTTTGTCTTTCACGGTACCTTTTACGGTTACGTTTTGCGCCGATACGCTGAGCGATATCAGGGCTACTAATAGGGTTAGTAGCGCGGTGCGCGTGGTTTTCATCTTGTTAGACATTCTTAGCATGTTATTAAATAAAAGAGTTAGTTTCTATTTAGTGTGGTCGAACACACTGTTAATACATCGCTGCAAATGTATAAGATTGTAAACGAGGGTATGTGGAATATTTGTTTTTAGGGTGGGAATTTTTGTTATGTATGTGGACTTTAAGAATATTCTCCCAGAAAACATGTTGGACAACATATTTCTGGAAGTGAGAGGGGTGTTATAGCTTTGGCTCAGGCTAAAACGATGTTTTCGATGGCTTCTGTCGTGTTGACAATATGTTTCGGACAGAAGGCCTCCAATTCGGTGCGCGGGCGGAAACCCCACGTCACACCGCAGGCGGTGATATGGGCATTGAGGGCCGTCTGCATGTCGACACCCGAATCGCCTACGTAGAGGGTATCGTCGGGAGCGATGGAGGTCTGCTTCAGGATGTCGAAGACGATGGTGGGGTCGGGCTTGGTAGCTATTCCTTCACGCTGGCCATAGACGGCGGCGAAGCGGATGGTGGGAAAGTAGTGGGCAACGAGCTTTTCGGTAGCCGACTGGTATTTGTTGGAGGCCACAGCCAACTGGACTTGGCGGGATTGGAGGCGGGACAACAGTTCGGGAATGCCTGGGTAAGGACGGCTTTTGTCCGCATTGTGCTGGTCGTAGTAGGGAACGAAATGGCTACGGACTTTCAGGACGTTTTCTTCCGTCTTTTCTCCTTCGGGCAAGGCACGTTCGAAGAGCTTGTTGATGCCGTTGCCTACCATGAACTTGTAGGCGGCTTCCTCGTGGGTGGGGTAGCCCAAGGCCTCAAGGGCGTGGTTGGTGCTTTGCGCCAAGTCGGCGATGGTGTTCAGCAGGGTGCCGTCGAGGTCGAATATAACCAGTTTTTTCATCTTGTTTCCTCCTTCAGTTTCGTCTTTTTCTGCGCAAAAGTAGTATTTATTTCGATAGGGCGGTCGGGAGCGTGTGGAAAAAGCACTGTTTTACGAGGAAGAAAACGGCCTTTTCCTGTCCGTAAAACATAGTTTTGCGTGAAAAGGCCGATTTCCTTGTGTGGTGGTTAGGAAACCCCGCCTGTCAGGGAGTGATGCGGAACCAGTCGATGTCTGCCCATCCGCCGTCGTTTGTCTTGATGGCGGGGCGGGTGCAGAAGGTGCCTATCTTGGCGCCTATCCATTTGCCTTCCTTGGCTTGGAAGGGGTTGCCCAGCTTCTTGAAATTCTTTCCGTTGAGGCTATAGCTGAAGTCGCACATCACCACGAGGTCGTGACCACCTTCGCTTTCGGCTATCTTTTGGTCGTCGCAACTGAACTTGACACGCAGATAGACGGTCGGGTCGGTCAGGGGGACGGAAGCGTTGACCTGTTCGGGCGTACCTTTTTCTGCTTTGGGGCACTCCACTTGCGAGAGTATCAGTCCTTTGTCCGTATTCTCAAGGATGAGGCTAGCGTAGTCGAGACCCATTACGACGAGGCCTGTGCGTTCGCCCTTGTATTTGCTGATGGGCTTGAACGTGAGCTTCATCGTGGCGGTGAAGTTGGGGGCAGGTGTCTTCTGAAGGAGCAGGTTGGCTACGTCCCACAGGTTTTTGTATTCCTTTACGACAGGGTAGGAATAGAGGCGGACGAGGCTTTGGTCGCCGGCATAGTAGGCCCACTTCTCGTTGATGTTGGCGTGCCATTGCCATTGGGGCGAGAGGGTGTAGCCGTCGAACTCGTCGCTCTCCTGTGGGGTGCAGACGGGGTAGGTCTTACCCACATTGGGCTTCTTGTGTGTCAATACGGGTTGGCCACATCCGTCGCCGTCCTTGTCCTCTCCGATGACGGGCCATCCGTCCACCCACTTCATGGGTTGGAGGTGAACGAGGCGGCCATAGGCGCCTACGTCCTGAAAGTGGAGGAACCAGTCTTCACCCGTCGGCGTGTCCACCCACGCGCCTTGATGGGGGCCGTTGACGGGCGTGTCGCCTTGTGCCAGCACGGTTCTCCATTCATAGGGGCCGTAGACGTTCTTCGAACGGAGTACGACCTGCCAGCCTGTGGGTACGCCGCCGGCAGGGTGGAAGATGTAGTAATAGTCGCCTTTCTTATAGAATTTGGGTCCTTCGCATGTCTCATGCGCCTCATGGCCGTCGAAGACGATGCGCGAGGGGGTGATGGCTTGCGTGGCTTCGGCGTTCAGTTCACAGATGGCGATGACGCTCTTCAGCTCGGCCCGGCTGCCTGCATAGGCATGTACCAGATAGACTTTGCCGTCGTCATCCCACAAGGGGCAGGTGTCGATGATGCCTTTGCCGGCCTTTACGAGTACAGGCTCTGTCCACGGCCCCTTGGGGTCTTTGGCTTTCACCATGAAGGCGCCCTGGTCGGGGTCGCCCCAGAAGATGTAGAATTCGCCGTTGTGGTGGCGGATGGAGGGGGCCCATACGCGGTTGCCATGTTCGGGCCGTTCGGGCGTACTTTCAGGAGTCAGTTTATAGGGGATGGCCGCGCCGATGAGGGTCCAATTCACCAGGTCCTTGGAGTGGAGGATCTGGAGGCCCGGCAGGCAGTTGAAGCTCGACGAGGTCATGTAGAAGTCGTCGCCCACGCGACAGGCATCGGGGTCGGAGTAGTCGGCATAGAGGACGGGGTTCTTGTAGGTGCCGTCGCCCTGGTCGGCCACCCATACCTTCGATACGTAGTTTTCCGTCTGTTGGGCAGCCAGTGGCAGGCCGACCAACAAGCTGAGTCCTAATAGTGCTTTTGACAAATTCATGATAGACAGGTTTATCGTTTGGGTATTTATACGCACGAAGGCTGTTTTACACTCAACGGATGATGGTGACCTTTATCGGATTTTCCAACTCTTCCTTCCACTCCTGCATGTACTCGAACCAGGCTTCCGAGGTGGGGTAGCCGAAGGTTTCCTTACGCGAGGTGAACATGGTGTAGTAATAGAAGTTGTCGCTACCAGGTGCAGAGACGGTGTAGAGGAAATTGTCCTTGTCCTTCACTTCCTTGCGGACATATTTTTGTGGAATGTAGGTGGCGATGCCGATGGTTTCCTTGGCATATTTCACCGTGTCGTTGACGGGCCAGTGTCTGCCCCAGCTACCTACCAGTCCTTTGTGGTCGGAGTAGGAGACGGTTTCGTTGCCCATGATGTTTTGCACGCCTGTACAGAAGGTTTCTTCCTCCAGCGGCTCTGCAAAGGTGGTCTCGATGCGCAGGTCGCGATGGCCGGCATAGAGGATGTAGCGGTGGGTCATGGTCAGTTCTTTCCCCTGATATTCCCATCCTTTGGCTTCCACCTCTGCAACGGTGCGGATAGGGCCATAGGCCAGGATGCGCTCTGTGCGGAAAGCGACAGGTGCTACGTGGGTGGCCTTCTGTCCGTCCCAACCCTTGAGGGCGCCGATGCCGCAACTATTTCCCACAAGCAACACGTCGTCGCCAAAGCCGCGTGCCAGTTGTTCGTCGTTGGGATAGAACTGGCTTTCCTTCAGCTCCATGCCTTTGTTGAACTTGCCGTAGGGGTCAAGAGTCTGTTTTTCATTGAAGTAGACGCGATAGCCTACGAGCTCGGATTCGAACATGGGGCCGTGGCCGTGTACCATGCTATAGAAATCTGTCGTGCCAGGCACGGTGATGGATTGTACGGGTGCGTGGCGATTGTTCTTGGCGTCGCGTGCCAGCATTTGAGCGAATACGCGGGCGGGGTATTGTTTGGTTGGTTTGGCTGAGGAAAGGGTGAGGGTCAATTCTTTATTCGTGTGGGCAGGCATGTCGATGACAAAGGCCAGTTCGTCTGCCTTCAGGTCGCCGTTGAGGTCGTCCAGCTGGGAGGGGATTTCCTGCTTGTTGTCCATGACCACGGCCGAACGTACCTGGAAGGTGGCTCCCGTCTGGTCGAGGCGGATGACTACGGGCGCATCCTTTTGTGTGCGGTCACCTGTGTTCTCGAGTTTGATCTTCAGTTGTGTCGTTTCTTGTGCGGTCATCAGCATGCAGCTACCGCAAAGGATGCCCAGCAGGGCAAATAGTTCTTTTTTCATGATGTGTATGTGACTTTTTAAATTACTTTGTTACAAAAGTAATCAAAAAAATGAAAGTTTGCGATGATTTCTCCAATTCAATCATAAAGAATTTCGCCCCTGCGGCCTGATGTGACAGACCACAGGGGGCGATCTTAATGAAACCTCTATACCTTTAGTTGTGTTGATTTATGCCGGTGGGTTAATGTTATTCGTTATGGTAGGTTTTTCCGTTAACTTTCACATTCTTGGAGTCTTTTACCTGCAACACTTCTCCTTGTGTATTTACTTGCGTGTTGTCAATCGTTACGTTTTCTGCCTGACTGATGACAATACCCTGCTTGGCGTCGTTGATGACTACGTCCTTGATGTTGACGTTGCGTATCGGCATTTCAGGCAGGCCGTTGAAGAACATGGCCCGACCTATGTTGCTGGCCGTGATGTTCGAGATATGGATATCGCGGAAAGCGGGTGTTTCCTCTGTCACAGGTGGGATGGCGGCCTTCATGCGTCCAGCCAGCTCCTCTTCGGTCTCTTCACCTGCTCCCTTGCCGCCATAGAAGAGGTCGAACAGTAGAGCTTCATGAGGGATATCTATCATGTTGATGCGGTCGATGTAGATGTTTTCTACCACGCCACCACGTCCTCGGGTGCTCTTGAAACGCAGGCCTACGTCGGTGCCCAGGAAAGTACAGTCGGCTACGTAGATGTTCTTCACGCCGCCCGACATCTCGCTACCTACCACGAAGCCGCCATGTCCATGCAGGACAACGTTGTTCTTCACGATAACATTCTGGCAGGGCTCTCCGCGCTTGCGGCCGTCCTCGTCTTTGCCGGACTTGATGCAGATGGCGTCATCGCCTGCATCGAACACGTTGTTGATAATCAGGGCGTTGTTGCACGATTCCAAATCGAGTGCATCGCCGTTTTGTGAATACCAGGGGTTGAATACCTTGACGTTGTTGATCGTGATATGTTCGCACGACAGGGGGTGCAGGCACCAGCTGGGTGAGTTCTTGAAGGTCACGCCTTCGAGCAGGACGTTCTTGCTTTTTACAATGTTGAGCAGGACGGGGCGAAGCCAGGGCCGGATTTCATCCCATTCTTCGTCGGTTTCGATGCCGACGGGGTTGTTGAATTCCTTGCAGGCTTTGGCGCCCTTGAGTGAACCTTCAGTGGGATACCAGATATCATCTTCCACTACACCGCCCGAGGCAACAAGCGTTTTCCATTGCGAGGATGTCATTTTGCCTTTCTTGACAGGGCGCCAGCTGTCGCCCGAGCCGTCGAACACGCCATGGCCTGTGATGGCGATGTTTTCAGCGTTTCGTGCCGAGATGGGCGACTGGCAACGGCGTGTTTCCAGTCCTTCGAACGAGGTTTTTATGATGGGATAAGCCTGAAAATCGTCTGTAAACAATACCAGTGCGTTCTTTTCTGTATAAAGATTGACGTTGCTCTGCAGTTTGATGGGCCCCGTCAGCCATAAACCTTCAGGGATGACCACTTTGCCTCCTCCCTTTTCGTGGACGGCTTTGATGGCGTCGTTAATGGCTTGGGTGTTCAGCGTCTTGCCATCGGCTTGGGCTCCAAAGTCTTTGATATTGACCGTATAGTCGGGGAAAGATGGTTGGATGACTTGGGGCATACTGAAGGGAAGGTTCTCGTAGATGCTGTTGTCAATGCTGCTTTTGCATTGCGTGGTTTCCGCCTGTTGTGCGCAGGCCACAGGGACAATTGCGCTGGCAAGCACCAATAACTTCTTGACAAATGTGTTCATTCGTGATATCTTTTTAATTTTTACCATTGCAAAAGTACCGTAATGTTCTCTGTCTCGTGTGTATTATTTGTTGGTTTAGGTGTATTTTTTGTCATTCAGCCACTTTCTTTCCTTGTTTTTCAAGAAACTTACGTGGAAACTTCCTATCTTTGCGGCGTGAACTTTATAAAAATAGGTATGAGTTACAATTTATTGAAAGGAAAAAAAGGCATTATTTTCGGTGCTCTGAACGAGCAGTCCATTGCCTGGAAGGTTGCAGAAAAAGCTGTTGAAGAGGGTGCAACCATTACGTTGTCTAACACTCCTGTAGCTGTCCGCATGGGCGAAGTATCTGCCCTGGCCGAGAAGTTGCATTGTGAGGTAATCCCTGCCGACGCTACCAGCGTAGAAGATCTGGAGAACGTGTTCAAGCGCTCCATGGAAGTGCTGGGCGGACCGGTTGACTTTGTACTTCACTCCATCGGAATGTCTCCCAACGTGCGTAAGAAACGTACGTACGACGATTTGGATTACGATATGCTGAGCAAGACACTGGATATTTCTGCCGTGTCTTTCCACAAGATGATACAAGCTGCCAAGAAACTGGGTGCTATTGCCGACTATGGTTCTATCCTGGCTCTGAGTTACGTGGCTGCCCAGCGTACTTTCTATGGCTACAATGATATGGCCGACGCTAAAGCTCTGCTTGAGTCTATCGCACGCAGCTTCGGTTACATCTACGGACGTGAACACCACGTGCGTGTGAACACCATCTCTCAGTCACCTACAATGACTACGGCTGGTTCAGGTGTGAAGGGTATGGACAAATTGTTCGACTTCGCCAACCGCATGTCTCCGCTGGGCAACGCTTCGGCCGACGAATGTGCCGACTATTGCATCGTGATGTTCTCTGACCTCACCCGCAAGGTTACTATGCAGAACCTCTACCACGACGGTGGTTTCTCCAGCGTGGGTATGAGCCTCCGTGCCATGGCTACTTACGAGAAAGGTCTCGACGAGTACAAGGATGCCAACGGAAATATTATCTACGGATAAAATTTTATAATTGAGAATTGAAAATTGAGAATGGAGAATTAAATGGAGGATGAATTTTTCATTTTCAATTTTCAATTCTCCATTTTCAATTCATTTAATGGAAACTGCACTCTATCTGCTGCCCGTTACCTTGGGCGACACTCCCTGGGAGAAGGTCTTGCCTGGATATAACAAGGAAATCATAGTGGGTATCCGCCACTTCATTGTGGAGGATGTCCGTTCGGCCCGTCGTTTTCTGAAGAAAGTAGACAAGGACATTGATATTGATGCCCTGACTTTTTATCCGCTCAACAAACATACGTCTCCTGCGGATATTTCGGGCTATTTGAAACCGCTTGAGGGAGGTTTGTCTATGGGAGTTATTTCCGAAGCAGGTTGTCCTGCCGTGGCCGATCCGGGTGCAGATGTGGTGGCCATTGCACAGCGCAAGGGCTTGAAGATAGTGCCACTTGTAGGTCCTTCGTCTATTATTTTATCAGTCATGGGTTCGGGTTTCAACGGACAAAGCTTTGCCTTTAACGGATACTTGCCTATTGAACCAGTCGAACGTGCCAAGAAGCTGAAGCAACTCGAACAGCGTGTCTACACCGAGCATCAGACACAATTGTTCATTGAGACACCTTATCGTAACAATAAGATGCTGGACGATATTCTTCAGAATTGCCGTCCTCAAACGAAACTTTGCATTGCCGCCAACATTACGTGCGAAGGAGAGTTCATCAAAACACGGAGCGTAAAGGACTGGAAGGGGCATACACCCGATCTGACTAAAATCCCCTGCATCTTCCTGCTCTATCAGTGAGCATTGTGTGTGGAAAAGTTTCCGCCACATTCATCAATCATTGAAAAAACACGATTGTATTCGTCTTCGAAGCAATGGCAGAAGTAGTTCTGCCCGATGTTTTGTTCAATCTGCTGGATGGTCCATAGTTTGCCGGCTTGTCCTTTGTCACGTTTCAGTTGGCTTTCGTGGTCGACGGTTATTGTGAAGACATATACCAGGCGGTTGGTCATCTTGTTTTCCAATTTATATTTGAAATTGAATTTGAGGTCTTGCATGGATATTTCGGGCAGGACTTGACGTACCAACCGATGAATGCCCTGCTTCAGCGTTTCGCCATAGAGCAGATAGCCTTCGACCGGCAGGTCGACTTTGCCTTTTTCAAAAGAAGAGCATTGAAGCCGTGGGCAGAGGTAAAGCATACCGTTCAGCGTGACAGCTACGCGTACAAAGGGTATCATATATTTCTGCTTCTTGCTCAAGGCGTCGGAAGCCAATGCTTTGCCCACTACGTTGCCTTCGGCATTGACTATGGGGATGAAGACCGTCCGTTTCATCAGGCGGTTGAAATAGCTGATGCCTATCTGGTTGAATAGAATACTGAGGATGAATACCGCAGGTGGTGCTACGTGATGTAGAATGAAACTTGATTCGCCTTGGAAAAAGGAAGCGCCTGCCAACAGTAGGGCGAGCAAATGAACAGCGCCGAAAAGTAATACGACACGGGCCGATACGATAGTGGCTTCAACGCTTTGAGCCGACGACTGATGCTTCCTTTTAGAAGAACCGTAGTAAGCTTTCAGCGATTTACGGTTCAGGTAGAAGAGCAGAATTAATAGCAGGGTGCCTACTTCGAGGGTGAAGGAGTACCATTGCGGCTGGCAGCTGGCGGCGTAGAAATAATAGGTGAAGGCAAGCAGAACCAGCATAGCGGTAATGCCATAGAGCAGAATTTGCGGCAAGTGGCTTCCTTTTCGCAAGAATGTATAGGCGGAGAGGACGATACCCAGCAGGGCGCCCGCATAGATGGCCGTACCTAGCGTGGCTAGTTCGGACAGTATCATAGACACCAGAACGGGAATAAAACCCCATGCCATGTTATACTTGAAAGAAAGAATACTTTGTCGGCTCATGGGTGTATCGCTTTTTCCTTTTAAACAAAAAAGAGGCTGAGTTGTTCAGCCTCTTTTCTTTATTTCTTCAGGTAACGGAGCGACTTTTCCGCGTGGTAGGATGATCGTACCAGCGGGCCGCTCTCTACCTGCGTGAAGCCTTTGGCCAACCCCGTTTCTTCGTAGCGTTTGAACTGGTCGGGGGTGACATACTCGGCTACGGGGTAGTGACGATGCGAGGGTTGCAGGTACTGGCCGATGGTCATGATCTGGCAACCGGCGGCGCGAAGGTCGTCCATCAGTTCCTCTACCTCGGCGGGTGTTTCGCCCAGGCCTACCATGATGCCCGACTTGGCCGTAATGCCACTGGCGGCTATCTGACGGATCACCTCGAGGCTCGTGTCGTAGCGGGCGGCGCTGCGCACCAGGGGACTGATGCGGCGCACGGTCTCCATGTTGTGGCTGATGATGTCGGGCCGTGCTTCGATGACCTGTTCCACCAGTTCTTTGCGCCCCTGGAAGTCGGGGATCAGCACCTCGATGGTGGTTTCGGGGTTCAGACGGCGTATCTCGCGGATGGTCTGTGCCCAGTGGGCGGCGCCCAGGTCGGGCAGGTCGTCGCGGTCGACAGAGGTCACCACGGCGTGCGAGAGCTTCATCAGCCGTACTGATTCGGCCACGTGCGTAGGTTCCTGCGGGTCGAGAGGCAGGGGGCGTCCTGTTTGTGTGTTGCAGAATTTACAACTACGGGTACAGATGTTGCCGCCTATCATGAAGGTGGCTGTGCCCCGTCCCCAGCATTCGCCCATGTTGGGGCATCGGCCGCTGCTACAGATGGTGTGCAGGCAGTGCGACTCGACGATGCGTTTCGTCTCGGTGTAGCGTTCGTTGGCGCCGATGCTTATCTTGAGCCATTCAGGCTTGCGTACTCGTTCCATTTCAAAAATTGAAAATTGAGAATGGATAATGGAGAATTAATTCCCCATTAACCATTGATTAAAGAATTCCGTCAAGCGCGTGTACAGGTGCATGCGCGTGTTGCCGCCGAAGATGCTGTGGTTGCGGTTGGTATAGACCTGCATGTCGAACTGCTTGCCCAGCTGAACCAGGTGTTCGGCATACTCGGCACAGTTCTGGTAGTGCACGTTGTCGTCGGCCATGCCGTGTACCAGCAGGAGGTGTCCGTTCAGTTTGTCGGCACGGGTGAAGGCCGACGATGCCTTGTAGCCCTCGGCGTTCTCCTGCGGCGTGCGCATGAAGCGTTCGCCATAGACGGTGTCGTAGTAGTTCCAGTCGGTCACAGCTGCTACGGCCACGCCTGCCTTGAATACGGGAGTACCCTCGCTCATACTCATGATCGTCATGTAGCCGCCGAAGCTCCAGCCCCAGATGCCGATGCGGTTCTTGTCCACGTAGGGCAGGCTGCCCAGGTAAAGGGCCGTCTCCACCTGATCGCGGGCTTCCTTGACGCCCAGGTTCAGGTAGGTGCATTTCTCGAAGTCGGCACCGCGTCCGCCTGTGCCTCGTCCGTCTACGCAAACTACGACGTAGCCTTGCGAAGCCATGAATGTCTCCCAGCTGATGCCGAAGGCGTCGAGCACCTGTTGTGAGCCGGGGCCGCTATACTGGTATTGCAGGGCGGGATATTTCTTGGAGGGAGAGAAGTCGGTAGGCTTCATCATCCAGCCGTTCAGCTGGGTACCGTCGGTAGTGGTGAAGCTGAAGAATTCCTTCTTCGGCAGGTTGTATTCGGCCAGCTGGGCACGGAGTTTCTGGTTGTCCACCAGGGTGGTGAGTACCTGTCCGCGGTTGTTGTTCAGCGTGATTACCATCGGCGTGTCGAGGCTGGTGTAGCGGTTCAGGTAGTACTTCATGTCCGTGCTGAACTGGGCCGAATTGGTGCCCTGTTGCGTGGAGAGTTTCAGCTTCTTGCCTTTGCGGTCGGTCTTGTAGACGGCGGTACGCATGGGGCTCTCCTCGTTGCTGGTGTAGTAGAAGGAGCCTTCCTGCGGGTCGTAACCCAAGAAATCTTTTACTTCGAAGTTGCCAGAAGTGACCTGCTTGGCCAGGCTGCCCGTCATGTTGTACCAGTAGAGGTGGTTGTAGCCGCTGCGTTCGCTGACGAAGCTGAAGTTGTTGTCGTAGAAAACGACCTGATCGAATACGTTCTCTTTGATATACTTGTCGCTCTCGTCGCGGAGTATCAGCTTGCACATCGTGCTGCGCGGATTGGCGAAATAGAGGTCGAGGCGGTTCTGATGGCGGTTCAGTGTCATGATGGCCAGCTTTTCGGGGTCTTTGGTGAAGCGGATGCGGGGAATGTAGCCGTCTTCGTCCATCGGAACGTCGATCTTGCGGATGACGCGGCTCTTGATGTCGAACGTGTGAACGCTGACCTTCGAATTGGCTTCGCCCGTCTTGGGATACTTGTATTCATAGGCGCCGGGATACTTCTCGTAGGCCTCGATGTGGGGCTTGTCGCCGGCAAAGACGGGGAAGGAGTAAGATTTTACTTCGCTCTCGTCCCAGCGCACAAAGGCCAGCATCTTGCTGTCGGCGCTGAACTCCAGGGCGCGGTTGTAGGAGAACTCCTCTTCGTACACCCAGTCGGGCGTGCCGTAGATGATCTTGTTGCGTTCGCCGTCCTTGGTAACCTGACTTTCGCTGTTGCCGTAGTAGCGTTTCACGAGGAAGATGTTGTTGTCGCGTACGAAGGCCACCATCGAGCCGTCCGGCGAGAATACAGGCACCTGTTGCGGTCCGCCGTCGGAGAGTTTCTCCACCACGTTGTTGATTTTCCCCTCGAGGTTGCGCTTCAGGCTGTACAGATAGTGCACGGCCGTGTACGAGCGGCGGTAGATGGGGGTCGTCTCGGTGGCGATGAGCAGCATCGAGCCGTCGGGCGAGAAGCTGTAGCTGTCGAAGCGCTTGAAGGGGCACTCGCGGGCAGTGGCGGCGTCGAACAGCACTTCCACCTGCTTGCCGGTCTTGAAGGAGTATTTGATGATCTGCGTACCCTCGGCGTTCATCTGCGAGTAGTGCTCGCCGTCGCCGGGGATGGGGATGACTCCGTAGATGTTCTCCACGCGGAACGTGCCCGTCACGACGTCCTTGAGCGTGAGCGGTTTTCCGCCTTGAGCATAGGCTGCCAGCGTCAGGAGGCAGCAGAACAGGGTAATAAGGATTTGCTTCATGGTTCTTTTTGTTTTTATTTGCAAAGATAAGCCACATTCGGCCGAATGCCAAAAAAGTGTCTCCGTTAAGACTTAAAATTCTGTTAACAAAACACGGATTTCGTGTTAATAAAACTAATGCACTGTTTTGCGGGTGGTAAAACGGTACTTTCGTACAGGTAAAGCGATGCTTTCTGATTGGTGATGCGGTGTTTGTTTTCTGTAGGTTGAGAGGATAAATCGATTTCAAAGACGGGGGAAAATGACGTTCCCGATGCGAATTTGCTCCCGATTTGCTGGATACTTCTGATAAAATACCGTAACTTTGTGGCTCGATTTTGAAATGTAACTGATACGAATATGGCAGCAAAACCTTGTATTCCGAAAGGAACCCGCGACTTTTCGCCCATAGAGATGGCGAAGCGCAACTATATATTCAACACCATCCGCGACGTTTACCACCTCTACGGCTTCCAGCAGATAGAGACACCCGCCATGGAGATGCTCTCCACGCTGATGGGCAAGTATGGCGAAGAGGGCGACAAGCTCCTGTTCAAGATACAGAATTCCGGCGACTACTTCTCCGGCCTGACCGACGAGGAACTGCTGAGCCGCAATGCCTCTAAGCTGGCCTGCAAGTTCTGCGAGAAGGGCTTGCGCTACGACTTGACCGTGCCCTTTGCGCGCTACGTGGTGATGCATCGCGATGAGCTGACGTTCCCCTTCAAGCGCTACCAGATACAGCCCGTATGGCGTGCCGACCGTCCGCAGAAGGGACGCTACCGCGAGTTCTACCAGTGCGACGCCGACGTGGTGGGCAGTGACTCCCTGCTCAACGAGGTGGAGCTGATGCAGATTGTGGACACCGTCTTCAGTCGCTTCGGCATCCGTGTGTGCATCAAGATCAACAACCGAAAGATACTGACCGGTATTGCCGAGATTATCGGTGAGGCCGATAAGATAGTGGACATTACCGTAGCCATCGACAAACTGGACAAGATAGGCTTGGACAACGTGAACGCTGAACTGCGCGAAAAGGGCATCGGCGACGAGGCCATCGCCAAGTTGCAACCCATCATCCTGCTCAGCGGTACGAACGAAGAGAAGCTGGCTACACTGAAAGAGGTGCTGGCCGCCAGCGAAACGGGCTTGAAGGGCGTGGCCGAGACGGAATTCATCCTGACCACCCTGAAGGCGCTGGGCCTGAAGAACGAAATCGAACTGGACTTGACGTTGGCTCGCGGTCTGAACTACTACACGGGCGCCATCTTCGAAGTGAAGGCGCTCGACGTACAGATAGGAAGCATCACCGGTGGCGGAAGATATGACAACTTGACAGGTGTCTTTGGTATGGCAGGTGTCAGTGGTGTGGGCATTTCGTTTGGTGCCGACCGTATCTTCGATGTACTTAACCAGCTCGACCTCTATCCGAAGGAAGCCGTGAACGGCACGCAGCTGCTCTTCATCAATTTTGGTGAAAAGGAAGCGGCTTTCTCCATGCAAGTCCTGGCACAAGTCCGTGCGGCAGGCATACGCGCCGAAATTTTCCCCGACGCCAGCAAGATGAAGAAGCAGATGAGTTATGCCAACGCCAAGGGCATTCCCTTCGTGGCACTGGTAGGCGAGAACGAGATGAACGAGGGTAAGGTGACACTGAAAAACATGGAAAGCGGCGAGCAATGTCTGCTCACCCCTGCCGAACTGGTGGCGGCCATACGCAAATGAGCGGTAAAAAAACAAAATACTATTAAAAAGGAGCGGATTCCGCTCCTTTTTTCGTATATTTGTATCGGGCGTGAAATAAAAATGTAACGTAGCGGCGCTACTTTTGCACCGTTGCATTACATAAAGAAGAAGGAGGTAAAATATGGTTTCCATTCCGTTGAATGAAGAAAACAAACACAATTTGTTGATCGGTGTAATTATGGTTATTTTGGCTGTCCTATTCCTATTATATATGGGCAGCTCGATGGTGAGGTCCACCAAGGCTTTTTGGGAAGAAGGTAACATAGAACGTCTGCTCGAATAAGGGCAGGCGTTTTTTGTTTTCGGATAAATTGGACGTATTGCGACATTTTGGCAGTTTCTTTCTGCCAAAATAAGTTTGGCACGCTTTTCGTATATTCTTTTTCGCTTGCGCCAAGCAGGCAGAAAAAAGAAAATAAAGTATAACATATAAAACGAAAAGTGACTATGAACATTAAACCATTGGCAGACAGAGTTCTGATACTCCCTGCACCCGCAGAAGAAAAGACAATCGGCGGTATCATCATTCCTGATACAGCAAAGGAGAAACCTTTGAAAGGTGAAGTGATAGCAGCCGGAAACGGTACGAAGGACGAAGAAATGGTGCTGAAAGCAGGCGACCACGTACTCTATGGCAAGTATGCCGGCACGGAAATCGAACTCGACGGTACCAAATATCTGATCATGCGTCAGAGCGATGTACTCGCCGTACTGGGATAAAAACTTTCAATTTTCAATTTTCAACTTTTAATTAGACGAAATCATGGCTAAAGAAATTTTGTTCAATATAGATGCCCGCGACCAACTGAAGAAGGGTATCGACACACTGGCTAACGCAGTAAAAGTAACTCTGGGCCCGAAAGGCCGTAACGTTATCATCGAGAAGAAGTTCGGTGCTCCCCACATCACGAAGGACGGTGTGACCGTTGCCAAGGAAGTGGAGCTGGCCGATGCTTATCAGAACACCGGCGCACAGCTGGTTAAGGAAGTCGCTTCGAAGACTGGCGACGACGCAGGTGACGGTACAACAACTGCTACCGTACTGGCTCAGGCTATTGTAGCCGAAGGCTTGAAGAACGTAACGGCTGGTGCCAGCCCGATGGACATCAAGCGTGGTATCGACAAGGCTGTTGCCAAGGTGGTTGAATCCATCAAGTCTCAGTCAGAGATGGTAGGTGACAACTACGACAAGATCGAACAGGTAGGTACCGTATCTGCCAACAACGATCCGGTTATCGGTAAGCTTATTGCCGACGCCATGCGTAAGGTTTCCAAGGACGGTGTCATCACCATCGAGGAAGCTAAGGGTACGGATACGACCATCGGCGTGGTAGAAGGTATGCAGTTCGACCGTGGTTATCTGTCAGCCTACTTCGTTACCAATACGGAGAAGATGGAATGTGAGATGGAGAAACCTTACATCCTGATCTACGACAAGAAGATTTCCAACCTGAAAGATTTCTTGCCTATCCTCGAACCCGCCGTACAGACTGGTCGTCCTCTGTTGGTCATCGCAGAAGATGTAGATAGCGAAGCATTGACTACCCTGGTAGTGAATCGTCTGCGCAGCCAGCTGAAGATCTGTGCTGTGAAGGCTCCGGGCTTTGGCGACCGTCGTAAGGAAATGCTGGAAGATATTGCCGTACTGACCGGTGGTGTAGTGATCAGCGAAGAGAAGGGCTTGAAACTGGAACAGGCTACGATCGAAATGCTGGGTACTGCCGAGAAGGTTACTATTACGAAGGACAATACGACCATCGTAAACGGTGCCGGCGACAAGGAGAACATCAAAGAGCGTTGCGAGCAGATCAAGGCTCAGATTGCCGCTACAAAGAGCGATTACGACCGTGAGAAGCTTCAGGAACGTCTGGCCAAGTTGTCAGGTGGTGTAGCTGTGCTCTACGTAGGTGCTGCTTCCGAAGTTGAAATGAAGGAAAAGAAAGACCGTGTAGACGACGCTTTGCGTGCAACGCGTGCCGCTATCGAAGAAGGTATCGTCCCGGGTGGTGGCGTGGCTTACATCCGTGCCCTCGAGTCACTCGAAGGTCTGGAAGGCGACAATGCCGACGAAACAACCGGTATCCACATCATCAAGCGTGCCATCGAAGAGCCGCTCCGTCAGATCTGCGCCAACGCAGGCAAGGAAGGCGCTGTGGTTGTTCAGAAGGTTCGCGAAGGCAAGGGCGACTTCGGCTACAACGCACGTACCGACGTGTACGAGAACCTGCATGCAGCAGGCGTGGTAGACCCCGCCAAGGTTACTCGTGTAGCGCTGGAGAACGCCGCTTCTATCGCAGGCATGTTCCTGACAACGGAATGTGTCATCGTCGAGAAGAAGGAAGACAAGCCCGAAATGCCGATGAACCCCGGTATGGGTGGCATGGGCGGCATGATGTAATCGGCCGATTTCCCCTGATACATTAAACATATAAGCAGCCGCGGTGTCTTGTCAGAGAGATACCGCGGCTTTTATTATATGAACCATTAACCATTTTAACCATCAATCATTAACTATGGCTTTTATCGATTATTACCAAGTATTGGGTGTGGACAAAAGCGCCTCGCAGGATGACATCAAGAAGGCCTACCGCAAGCTGGCGCGCAAGTTCCATCCCGACCTGAATCCCAATGACCCTACGGCCAAGGAGAAGTTTCAGGCCATCAACGAGGCAAACGAGGTTCTGAGCGATCCGGAGAAGCGTAAGAAGTACGACGAGTATGGCGAACACTGGAAGCATGCCGACGAGTTCGAGGCACAGAAGCAGGCCCGTCAGCAGGCAGGGGACTTCGGAGGTTTCGGCGCCGGAGCGCAGGGTTTCCACACGGACGGTAACGGCACCTACTGGTATTCGTCCGACGGACAGGAATTTACGGGCAGCAATGCAGGCGGATTTTCCGACTTCTTCGAGGAACTCTTCGGCCATCGCGGACGGAGTGGGAGGAGTGCTCAGGGAGGTTTTCGCGGCCAGGACTATCAGGCCGAACTGAACTTGACACTTCGTGAGGCTGCGCAAACTCATAAACAGGTGCTCAGTGTGGGCGACAAGCAGGTGCGCATCACCATTCCTGCCGGTGTGGCTAATGGCCAAGTCATCAAGCTGAAAGGCTATGGAGCTCCGGGCGTGAACGGAGGTCCTGCGGGCGATCTCTACATCACGTTTGTCATTGCGGATGATCCTGTGTTCAAGCGGTTGGGCGACGACTTGTATGTCGATGTCAATACCGACCTCTATACGGCTCTGTTGGGTGGCGAACAGTTGGTAAATACTTTGGACGGACAAGTGAAACTGAAAGTAAAGCCAGGCACGCAGAGCGGTACCAAAGTACGTCTTAAGGGCAAGGGATTCCCTATTTACAAGCAGGAAGGCGCACAGGGCGATCTGATTGTGACCTATCACGTCCAGTTGCCCACCAACCTGACGGAGGAACAGAAAGACATGTTCCGTAAAATTCAGCGTATGAACTAACTAAAAAAAACAAACCGTTATGCAGAATGAATTGATTGTTGTCAGCGATTATTGCGACAAATGTCATATAGAGCCGTCGTTCATCGACCTCCTGCAGGAAAATGGACTGGTCGACATCTTGTTCGATGAAGGCCGTCCTTGCCTCACTCTCTCCCAGTTGCCCGACGTGGAGCGTTACAGCCGTATGTACTACGATCTATCTATCAATATGGAAGGGATCGATGCCATCCATCACTTGCTGGAACGTATGGACGAGATGCAACGCGAGATACGCGACCTGCGTACCCGTTTGCGGATGTATGGAGATGTGTTTTGAGGTTTCCCGTAATGGCCTGAACGAAGCGGAAAAAGATTGTTTGGCTTATCGATAAATTTGACTATCTTTGTAGCCAATAATGAAAACTTCTAAATAATGTAATCATGATGAAAAAAACAATCCTCGTTGCCGCATTGGCATTGCTGGCCTTCGACATGTCGGCCAAGAAGAAGACCGAGCCCAAAGAAGAAGGCTTCGTTTTCACTACCGTAAAGGAAAACCCCATCACCAGCATCAAGAACCAAAATCGTTCGAGCACGTGCTGGAGCTTCTCCAGCCTCGGCTTCTTGGAGAGTGAATTGCTGCGCTTGGGTAAAGGTACTTACGACCTGTCCGAAATGTTCGTTGTACATCACACCATGGTAGACCGTGCCGTTAATTACGTGCGCTATCACGGTGATGCTCCCTTCTCGCCGGGCGGAAGCTTCTATGACATCATGTATTGTATGAAGAATTATGGCCTTGTGCCGCAGGAAGCCATGCCGGGTATCATGTACGGTGATTCACTGCCTGTACACAACGAACTGGATGCCGTTGCCGGCGCCTATGTAAAAGCCATCGGCAAGGGCAACTTCAGCAAGCTGACCCCCGTATGGAAGAACGGTATCAGTGCTATCTACGACACTTATCTGGGCAAATGTCCCGAGAAGTTCACTTATATGGGTACGGAGTACACACCGAAGAGCTTTGCCGCCAGTCTGGGTATCAATCCTGATGACTACGTGTCACTGACTTCGTATACTCACCATCCTTTCTACACCCAGTTTGCCATTGAAATTCAGGACAACTGGCGCAACGGCTTGTCCTACAACCTGCCTATTGACGAGCTGATGGCCGTAATGGACAATGCCATCCGCACAGGTTATACCTTTGCATGGGGTAGCGACGTGAGCGAACAGGGATTTACCCGTGATGGTATCGCTGTTATGCCCGATGCAGCTCGTGGTGCCGAACTGACTGGCTCTGACATGGCTCGCTGGACAGGTATGACTGCTACGGACAAGCGTAAGGAATTGACTTCTCGTCCTTTGCCTGAAGTAGAAGTAACGCAGGAAATGCGTCAAGTTGCTTTCGATAACTGGGAAACAACTGATGATCATGGTATGGTTATCTATGGTATTGCCAAAGATCAGACCGGTAAAGAATATTTCATGGTTAAGAACTCTTGGGGATTGAGTGGCAAATATAAAGGTATTTGGTATGCATCCAAAGCTTTCGTTGCTTATAAGACGATGAACATCCTGGTACATAAAGATGCCGTACCTGCTGAGATCAAGGCCAAGCTGGGTATTAAATAAGAGAATAGAAACAAATCCTAATGTGAAGGGTATCCAATGTTTTTTGGATGCCCTTTATTTTTTTCGATGTTTTTCACTACATTTGTCTGCTACAAAATGTATTTATGGAAGAAGCACTCATTAAAAAGCATCTGAAACAAGGGGACGAAAGGGCATTCAAATACCTTTACGAGCAACATTATGCACTTCTTTGCCGTTTTGCTGCTCAGCTGACCAATGACATTTCCCTTGCCGAAGAGATGGTAGACGATGTGATCTTCTATTTGTGGGAACACCATAAGGAGATTGAAATTTCAGGCCCACTACGCAATTATCTGCTTCGTGCCGTTCGCAACCGTTGCTTGAACGAATTGAATTCACAGACCTATCGGATGGAGCAAAACTGTTCTTCCTATCTGCTTCCTGAGAATGTTCAACTGATAGAAAACTTGTTTCCTTCCGAAGATCATCCGTTGGAAAATATGCTCACTCAGGAATTGGAGGACTTGTTGCGTCAGAGCATAGAGGAACTGCCGGATGCTTGCCGGACAGTTTTCAAAAAAAGTCGGTTCGAAGAGAAAAAATATGAAGAAATTGCTTCTGAACTTAATATCTCGATAAATACAGTCAAGTATCACATAAAGAATGCTTTAGATATCCTTCAGAAAAAGATGGCTCCCTATTTGGAAGTGCTTTTCCTCTATTTTTTCATCAAAATCTGAAAAAACAGCATTTTACACTACCCTTGATGCCTTGAATTTTGTCTTTACTATATAACCGTCGAAAAAAAATGCCAAACAAAGAGTCATATATCGAAATGGATCGCCTGATAGATCAGTACATATCAAGACATGCTGACAGAGATTGCATTGAACAACTGAAACAATGGAGTCTCGAATCGGATGCACACCGTATTTATATACGTGACCGGATCGAATTATGGTATACTACATCCACTTTGTATGGGCAAAACCAACCCGATGCAGAACTTGCTTTTTTAAGATTCAAGAATCGAATCAAAAAACAGACAGCAGAGATTCATCCTCACAAACAACAATCGTTTGCTCGATATTTTTGGCGTATTGCTGCTGCTGTATTGGTGTTGGTGTTGCCTTTGGCCGGTTATTGGGGAGGGAAGCAAAACATGGAGAATGCCTTTGCCGATATCGTGATCGAAGCTCCTGTCGGAGCCCGTACCTGTATGTACTTGCCCGATGGTACCCAAGTATGGTTGAACGCTTGTTCGCGTTTGACCTATTCCCAGGGATTCGGAATCAACGATCGTAATTTGAAATTGGAGGGTGAAGGCTATTTTGAGGTATCGCACAACGAACAGCTTCCTTTCATTATTCATACGCAGGAAGTTGATGTGACCGTGTTGGGAACTCAATTCAACTTCAAGAACTATGCAGACGATTCGGAAGCCAGTGTTTCGCTTTTGTCGGGTAAGGTAAAGTTGAGTAATCACCTCAGACAAGAGGAAACGTTATATCTGCAACCCAATGAAAAGGTGACATTGAACAAATTGACTGGAGAAATGAAGACTACTCGTACTCAGGTGCAGAACTCCAAGATATGGACCCATGATGAGCTGTTTTTCGATGAAGAGTTGTTGGAGGACATCGCTAAAAAGCTGATGCGCAATTACGATGTAAAGATAGAGGTGGCCGATTCACTCAAAAATACTCGTTTTTATGGTAGTTTCAAGATGTCGGGAAGCACCATTGAACAGGTATTGGAGACCATTTCTTCGACCAACCGTATGAAATATAAGCAAGAAAAAGGAATATATATTCTATACTAACTTAATGTAGAACCTTAAAAGAGAACAAAACCATGAAACATTCCCTTTCCGGATAAATCCGAGCGACAGAAAGGCTTGCATAAAAAAGGAGGATGCGGCCACATCCCCCCTTGAATACTCTGCCAAGCCACAGCAATGTCTCATTCGCGTTTGGAGAGCATGCAAAAATACACAAAACTCTTCAAATCTAGCGACCTGAATCTAGTAATAATCATTAAATCAAAGAGAAATTATGAATTATATCCAAAAGGCTATTTTAATAGCCGGAGCAGCCTTTTGCTTTAATCTGACGATGTCTGCTCAAGATATTACATTGAAAAACAAGAATATAACTGTCAAAGAGGCGATGGAAGAGTTGAAAAAGACGTCTGGATATTCGTTTGTCTTCTCGTCAAAAGATGTGAACACGAAAAAGAAAATCTCCATATCCGCTAATAAAGCCTCTATCGAAGAAGTTGTCAACCAAATTCTGAAGGGACAAACTGATTTGACCTATGAAATACGCGATAAGAAGATTATTGTGCGCAAAGCCGTATCCAATGCAGCTCCTGCTCAGGCTGGTAAAGTAAAAGGTACCATTACCGATGCGACGGGTATGCCGGTCATTGGTGCCGCTGTCAAGGAGAAAGGTACCAGCAACGGAGTTGTGTCGGATATCGATGGAAACTTCGTTCTGGAAGTAGGTGCCAACGCCACCCTTGAAATCTCCTATATAGGTTATAAGACGCTTGAAGTAAAAGCTTCTCAGAAGCCGATGAACATTACGATGGTAGAAGACGCTGAGATGCTGGATGAGGTGGTTGTCGTAGGTTATGGTTCCCAGCGTAAGTCCGACTTGACTGGTGGTATCACTTCTGTTAATGCCGAACAGCTGGAGATGGTAACCAGCAATAACCTGTTGGACAAACTGGCCGGACAAGTACCAGGTTTAAGTATTACCACATCTAATGCCCGTCCGGGTGAAGAACAATCGTTGCGTGTACGTGGTATTAACTCCTTGACAGCCAGTAATTCTCCGTTGATTGTGTTGGATGGTATTCCCTACAACGGTTCGTTAGGTGATATCGACCCCGAAATTATTGAAAGCCTTTCTGTACTGAAGGATGCCTCTTCGGCCGCCATTTATGGTTCTCGTGGATCGAACGGTGTTATCTTGATTCAGACGAAAAAAGGGAAAAAAGGTAAAGCACAGGTAACTTATAAAGGACAGGTTGGCTTGGAACAAGCACAAAGTCGCTTGAACGTGATGGATGGTCCTGAGTACCTTAAGATGAGACAGGATTATTATGCGCAGGATTTGGGATGGAGTGGTGAACAATTAGCTCCTGAGAATATCCTTCGTCCTATTGAAATTCCTAATTATCAAAAAGGGCTGACCACGGACTGGCAAGATTTAGTTCTCCGAAATGCATTTACCAATCGTCATACGATAAATATCAATGGAGGAACAGAATCTGTTCAATACACGGCTACTGTGTCCAATTTAAAGCAGGAAGGAGTCATGAAAAACACGGGTATTCGTCGTACTAATGTGTCTCTGAATGTAGTGCAAACATTTAATTCTTGGTTGAAGGTTGGAATTGGTACTCAATTTATTGATAAGGATATAGATAAAAATAGTCCCAGTTTATTGAATGCTATAAAGATGAGTCCTTATGGACAATTTAAAGATGAAGAAGGACATTATGTGGATTATCCGATGGAGGAAACGCTTCGTCCCAATCCGATGGCTGATATTAATGCTATAACAGATAACAAATATAGAAATTTATTTTTATCTGGATTTGCAGAAGTACAGTTGCCGGTCAAAGGTCTAAGTTATCGTACTAATTTCGGATATAACTATCGTAGTAGTTTCCAGGGATCATATTATGGACGTAATACGCTAAGCGGAAAACTGGTAGATGGAAGTGCGTCTATCTATAACAGGCATTATTGGGATTATACTTGGGAGAATTTGATTAATTACGATCGTCAGTTCGGTAAGCATAAATTGAATTTGACTGGACTTTTCAGTATGCAACAAACTTCAGATCAGAATGCTACCCAAAGTGCTGAATGTTTTGTCAATGATGATTCAGAGTATCATAATATGAATGCAGGTGAGAAAAATCAAAGTGTAAGTTCAGGATTGACTGAAACTTCGACTCTTTCCTACATGTTGCGTGTTAATTATAACTATGATAACCGATATATGTTAACTTTGACTGGCCGTACAGATGGTTATTCTGCTTTTGGAGCTAACAACAAGTATGCTTTCTTCCCTTCGGCAGCTGTAGCCTGGAATATCAGTTCCGAAGATTTTATGGAAAATCTGCGCGATAGTTGGTTGGATATGTTAAAACTCCGTGTTTCTTACGGTAGTAACGGTAACCAGGCCATCAGTGCTTACCAAACGCTGGACCGTTTAAGTATGTCTAAATATATTTGGGGAGATGGTGGAACGACTGCCAATGGTGCCTATTTAGGTTTCAGTAGTGTCGGAAATCCCAATTTGAAATGGGAAACTACGCATAGTTTTAATTTAGGTATCGATTTCAGCTTGTTTGGGGATCGCTTGAAAGGTACTATTGAGACATATGTAGCCAATACAAAAGATCTGTTGATGAGCCGTAGTGTTCCTGTTATGAACGGATTTAAGTCTATTATGGACAATATCGGGCAGACACGTAATAAAGGTGTAGAAGTATCTTTGAACTCGGTGAATGTTCAGAATAAGGATTTCACTTGGACTACTAATTTGAATTTCTTCCTGAACCGTGACGAAATTGTAGAGCTTCGTGGCGACGGTAAGGATGACATCGCTAACAAGTGGTTTATTGGTGAACCGTTGAAGGTATTCTATGACTATAATGTAGTTGGTATCTGGCAATATAATGATCCTCATTATGTGAAGAAAGAGGTTGACGGAAAGATCGTTGAAGGTTTCTTTAATGAAAAAGGAGAAGAAATCCAAGCTGGTGCTAAACCTGGCGCAGCAAAATTGGAGGATGTGAATGGTGATGGTAAAATCTCTGCGGCTGATAAAAAGGTTATTGGTTCGAGAAATCCGAGTTTTCTGTTATCCATGGGCAATCAGTTCCGTTATAAGAATTTTAGTTTTTCTTTCTTGTTGAACGGAGTGTTTGGGCAATGGAAAGAACGACATGATCTAAATCTGGAACGTTGGATGATGACATACAATTATCTCAGTGATATGAATTATTGGACACCGGAAAATGCCAGCAATGAAATGACGTCACTGGTATATTCTCCGTATGACAAACATTCATTCTATTCAAAAGTTAATTATGTGACCGTGAAGAATATTTCTCTGGGTTACGATTTAGAGAAAAAATGGGTGAAGGCTTTGGGTATTTCTGCGTTGAATATCAATGTGAGTGTTAATAACCTCTATTCGTTCAGCAATGTGGATAATACGACTAATTTGGATGCAGACGATATGTATACTGCTTATCCAACTAACCGTTCCTATATGTTCGGTCTCAATTTGACATTTTAAATAATAACTAATACCGAAATGAATATGAAAAAATTTGGATATATTGCAATTGCTTCGCTGATAGCGTTGAGTAGTTGTTCAGGCTTTTTGGATGAAGAACTGAAAGGCTCTCTTGCTCCTGACAATACCTATACCAGTTCTCATGGCTTTGAAGTTGGAGTTACGGGGCTGTACGAATATGCCCGTTCCGAATGGAATTGTTGGGGAGGTGAAGGTAATTCTTACAGCCATGGACAAGCTACGCCTTATGAAGTGTTGCAAATTGGAACAGATATTGCCATAACAGGTCATAATGATGCTCTTTTAAAGATATTTGATAATTTGTCTTATACTCCTGAAACACATTTTATCAAAACATTTTGGGAATTTGGTTACGGACTGATTGCGAATGCTAATCAGATATTGGAGTATTCCGAGCACCCGGATGTCGCATGGGATAAACCTACTGATAAAGTAGGATTCCAGGCTGAAGCTCGCTTTTTCCGTGCGTATGGTTACCGTTATTTGGTATATTTGTATGGGGATGTTCCGTATGTAGATAAGGTAGAACGTGATTTCCGTCTAGACTTTACCCGTACGCCGAAGGCTGAAGTGCTCGGCCATATGATTGATGACCTAAAATTTGCTGCAGAAAATCTTCCGGAAGATCCGGATGCCGTACAGCCGGGACGTCTGACCAAGTGGGCTGCTTTGCATCTGCTGAGTGAGGTTTATCTGATGGCCGGAATGAATGCTGAGGCAGAAGTTGCTGCCGAGCAAGTTATCAATTCACATAAATTTGAGTTGATGAAGGAACGTTTTGGTACGCATACTAAGGAGGCTGGCGACGTATTCTCTGACTTGTTCAAAGAAAACAATCAGAACCGTAATACGTCTGGCAACAAGGAGGCTATTTGGGTAATGCAGCTGGAATACAACGTTATCGGCGGTGGTGATGAGTCGGAAGACTGGACCAAGCGTGCCTGGGTGCCTAAATATTGGCAAATTACAGGTTTCCAAATTGCAGATAGTTTAGGAGGACGTGGTCTGGCTCAATTGGCAGCATTGCCTTGGTGGATTGGCGATGACAGTCATTTCTTTGAAGATGGAGATATCCGTAACTCAGAATACAATATTAAAAGACATTGGTATTATAACAATCCCGAAACGGATAAATACGGTCAAGAATGTCCTATTACTCAAGAAACCTGGGAAGCTGGCCGTTTATGTCCTGCCATTACGAAATTCTTTTATGGTGTTATTGAACGTGGTGGAGGTGAAGGTTACGGTGGCAATACGAAAGACCGTATGAAGTTCCGTCTGGCCGAGACTTATTTGCTGTTGGCCGAAGCCCGAATGAATCAGGGTGATACGCAAGGTGCTGCCGACGCTATCAACGAGGTACGCCGTCGTGCCCATGCTTCCGACATTTCGGCTGCCGACGTAACCAAGGATTTCCTGGCAGACGAACGTATTCGTGAATTGGTTGGTGAGGAATTGCGCCGCTTTACCCTTTCTCGTTTGGGCATCTTGAAGGAACGTTCCAACAAATACAATCCTCGTGTCGTGATGGAGGATAAGCATCTCTTGTGGCCCATTCCGCAGAATGTGATTGACTCCAATACTGGAGCCGAATTCCCGCAGAATCCGGGTTGGGAACAGTAATTATGCTTGTTTTACAGGGACAAGGTCGTAAGACCTTGTTCCTTCCCCAATTCTTTATTTAACCGTAGTCTGAAAACCAAGAAAAACGAATTATACCATGGCAACAACCGACATCAAATATACCCTGAATGCACAACTGGCCGATAACACTTTGACCGTGGACGATAAGGACGACAAGATTCTGACCCTTGTCAGCGCCGGAACGGCAGACAAGCAACGCCTTATCAGCGAAATCATGGAAATCAATCCTGGATTGGAGCGTGAAACCGTCGAGGCGGTCATCAATCTGGAACAACGCGTTCTGAAGAAACTGCTCCTGACGGGCTATCGCGTGAACACTGGCCTGTTCAGCGCCGTGGCACAGTTCACCGGAACGGTGGAAAACAACGTCTTCGACCCAGCCCGCAACAGTATCCGTATCGCTATGACGCAGGGCAAGGAGTTGCGTGAAGCCATCGAAGCCACTACGGTGAATATCGTGGGCGAAAAGGGAAGTGCCATGTATGTGGCAGGAGGTACCGATACGGCTACCAGTCTGTCGGGCTTCACCGCTACAGCCGGCCGTAACTTTACGCTGACGGGACAGCGCATCAAGCTGGCGGGCGACGATCCTTCGGTAGGCATTACCTTGACCGACGCCGAGGGCGAAGTGACCCGCATCACCGATGACATGATAGCCCTGAACCAGCCTTCGAAACTCATCTTCCTTATCCCTGCTGGACTGGCAGATGGCGAATATAAGCTGACCGTAACCACACAGTACAGCAGCGGACAGCTGCTGAAGACACCGCGGAGCGTCACCAAAACCCTCTACATCGGTCAGGCGCCAGCCGGAGGCGGAGAACCCGGCGGCGGAGGCGATGACGAAGAAGGTGGAAGCCCGCTGTAACTCTACCGAATGATAGGGACTTTATCTGCCGATGGATAAGCCCCTTATCCGGGAGCAGATAAGCCCTTTATCTACCGGTGGATAAACTCTTTATCCGGGAGCAGATAAACTCCTTATCTACCGGTGGATAAACTCTTTATTTGGAAGTAGATAAACTCTTCATAAAATAGACAAGATTAAGAACTACGTTTTTCTCATGAGGTTTTACGTTTTTTTAGGGGTAGGATTGATTTTTCAGGATAACTTTTAAATACAGCTGCCTTAACGGGCAGGATAACTTTTCCATAAATTTTAGTTTAAATGATAAAGCAAATATATCTCTTGTTGGGGATTTTTTGTCTGCTTTCTGTCTCGATACAGGGAGCGGATTTAATCCCTTATCCTGTCAGGTTGATACGTGGGCAAGGTGAATTCGTCTTGTCTGATGATACCAAATTATCGTATGACGAAGCTTTGGCTTCCCGGATTCCGGTTTGTCGCGAGATTCTGAACAATCGCTTGGGCTTCAGTCTGAAACAGAAAGAGGCAAAGGGAAATTCGACCATAACCTTGCATGTGGATCCAAATTTGAAGCTTCCCAAGGAAGGCTACCGATTGGAGGTCACTCCCCGTCAAGCAAACATTACAGCTTCTTCGCCCGAAGGTGTTTTCTATGGTGTTCAAACACTGGCGCAGTTGCTCAGGCCGGATATTCGTGAACAAAAGGGGTATGTCCCGAGTATAAAAATAGAAGATTATCCTCGCTTCAAATGGAGAGGGTGTATGCTGGATGTCAGTCGGACGTTTATGGATGTACGTCTGTTGAAGCGTTATATCAATTTGATGGCTGGATACAAGTTGAACGTGCTTCACCTCCATCTGACGGATGATCAGGGGTGGCGATTGGAAATCAAGCGCTATCCGCGTCTGACCAGTGTCGGCTCCCAATTTGATGCGGAATACAACGAAATGGGAGGTTATTATACACAAGAGGAGATGAAAGACCTGATTCGCTATGCGGCGGAGAGGAATATTACGATTGTACCTGAAATAGAGATACCGGGACACTCATGTGCTGCTATTGTCGCTTATCCTCAGTTAGCATGTTATGGCGTACATCCCAAAATACATCCTTACGATAAAGGCCCTGGGATTCATACCGAAATCTTTTGTGCAGGCAAGAAGGATGTCTATGAGTTTATTTTCAATGTATTGGATGAAGTGACAGAAATTTTCCCTTCCGAGTACATTCACATCGGCGGTGATGAGGCTCCCAAGACTGCCTGGAAGAAATGTCCCGACTGCCAGCGGATGATAAAGGAAAACGCTTTGGCCGATGAAGAAGAGCTGCAAAGCCTGTTGGTACAGAAATTGGGCTGCTACTTGAAACAGAAGGGACGGAAACTGATCGGATGGGACGAGATAACCGAGGGTGGAAAGTTGAAAGGTGACGAGACGGTAATGTATTGGCGTTCGGGAGTCGATGGCGTGTCAGGAGTTGGTAAACGGATGGCGGAATATGCCGAACGGGGATTTCAGATAATATCCACTCCGGGAGCTTATTGCTATTTCGATCATGATTATAGGAGAATTGATACTCGGAAAACCTATTTGTATGAACCAATTCCTACGGGTATTTCTGAAAAAGCGGCACAGAAGTACATCGGTATACAGGCCAGTTTCTGGTCGCATTTGGACAGATGTGAAAGTCGCATAGATCGCCAGCTTTTTCCCCGTCTGTTTGCACTGTCAGAACTGGCATGGACTTCTTCTGCGCAAAAAGATTGGAAGAGATTCAGGAAAACAGCCCGTGAGCATGTGGAATGGTTGCGTGAAATGGGAGTGAATTGTTATGATGACCGTTCACTGTATTCATCGGAACTTGACGAATAAGGATGTGTAGAAAGTCTTGTGACTAAAATTACAGATAAATACATCATTATTTTATATCTTATGAAACTTTATTTTTGTTTGACGAAAGGAATATGCTCATTTTTCCTCCTTTGTTTCTGTGCCGGTTTTGGCTTGTTGAGGGCTGCTACAATCAGCCTGTATCCTCCCCCCCAGCAAGTGGAGGAGAGTGGCAAGGCGTTTGGTTTTCCTTCTTCCTTTCATCCTATCGGAACCGACGAACTCCCTCCAAACACCCTGAGGCTCCTGTTGCGCTGCGTAGATGACCATGCCGACCGTACCGGATTTCCCCTGCGTGTCGGTATCCGCGGCGACGAGAGTGTCCGGAAATACAAGAAAATGATACCGGAGCGGAGCGAAGGCTATTACTTGGCTGTCAGCGACCGCGAAATCGTCGTGGCCGGGAACGACCACAGGGGCCTATACTACGGTCTCCGTACGTTGGAGCAACTTCTCGAGCGGGCTGGCGGGAACGATTCTCTGCCTGAAGTGGAAATTACCGACTGGCCCGATGTAGCTGTACGTGGCGTTGTGGAGGGCTTCTATGGGCAGCCTTGGAGCCACGAAGCACGCATGAGCCTCATTGACTTCTGCAGCGACCACAAACTAAACACCTACATCTACGGTCCCAAGAACGACCGCTACCACCGCGCACGCTGGCGTCAGCTCTATCCCGAAACCGAAGCCCGGCAACTGCAGAGCCTCGTGGCCCGTGCCCGCGAGAAGGAAGTGGACTTCGTATGGGCCGTTCATCCGGGAGATGACATCAAGTGGAATGAAGAAGACCGGGACAAGCTGGTGGCAAAGCTTGAAAGTATGTACCAGCTGGGTGTCCGCGCCTTTGCTGTCTTTTTCGACGACATCGGCAAGGGAAAAAACGCTGCAGAGCAGGCTGACCTGCTGAACTACATCAACCGGAATTTCATCCAAGCCAAAGGAGATGTACGACCACTCATCATGTGCCCTTCGGACTACAACCGTAGCCGCTGGCATCCGGAAACTGCTTACCTTGAAACATTGGGAGACAAGTTGGATGCCGACATCCACATCATGTGGACCGGAGACCGGGCTCTGTCGGACATCACAGCCGACAACCTGACGTGGGTACAGACCATCCTCAAGCGCCGTCCCTACATCTGGTGGAACTTCCCCGTGACCGACTTCTCAAACGACCGCATCCTGATGGGCAAAGTCATCGGCATCACCCCCGCCATCCGTACCGACGCGTCGGCCTTCGTTTCCAACCCGATGGAATATGCCGAAGCCTCGAAGTTGGCCCTTTTTAGCGTGGCGAATTATACGTGGAACATCAATGCCTATGATGCGGAAGCCTCTTGGCAGGAAGGCATCCGCAGCCTGCTGCCCGATGCGGCCGAAGCATTTGCCTGTTTCTGCCGCCATTCGTCGGCTACGGGAACCGACCATTTCCCCCGGCCGGAATCCGAGTGCATTCGTCGGGCAGCCGACCGCTTTGTGAAGCAGTACACCCAGTCAGGCAATTGGCAGGCCGAAGACATGCAGACGCTGAAAGACGAATTCGACCGGATGGCATTAGCCGCCGACGAACTGAAGCTGTCAGAAAGCAATCCGACCCTCACCCACGAGATAGCTCCCTGGATAACAGCTTTTGGTCTTTGGGCGCAGATGGGTCAAGAGGCATTGGAACTTGCAGAGGCAGTAAAAATGCAGGATTATAAGTCGTATATTAAACAAATGAATTATCTACAGGTCTTGCAACGTCGGATAGAACAAAACAATCATATCAAACAGGTAAGTATTGGTACGGCTGTGATACAGCCTTTGATAAACGAAATAATGAAAGTAGACTATCAACAAAAATAAAAGATGAAAATGAAAAAAATATTAATGCTAGCATTGTGTTGGGGTATCTGTTTTTCTGCGTCAGCTGGAAAAAAACAAGAAGTGTTTCCTCACAAAAAAGAAATATATAAAAAGGGCTGGATTGACTTTAATAAAAACGGAAAGAAGGACATTTATGAAGACCCTACGCAGGATATTGAAAAACGAATCGATGACTTGCTTTCGCAAATGAACCTAGCTGAAAAAGCTGGGCAGTTGGCTACTTACTATGGTTATAATGTACAATTGAAAGATTCTGTTCCAACATTGAAATGGAATGAAATGATGTTGAAAAACGGTGTGGCTAATATTGATGAACATCTGGCGGGTAAAATTTTTGATTTAAGAAGGCTTGTTACTGCATTGCAAGAAACTCAACGTTTTTTCGTTGAATATACACGATTGGGAATACCTGTTGATTTTACCAATGAAGGAATTCGTGGTTTATCTGCCCCAAAAGCTACAAGTTTTCCATCTTTTAATGGTATGGGATGTACATGGGATAAGGAACTTGCATATATTGAAGGATGCATAATGGGACAAGAAGCTAAGGCTATGGGATATACTAATATATATTCTCCTATCCTTGATGTTTCTCGAGACCAGCGTTGGGGACGATGGGAGGGAACTTTTGGCGAAGATCCTTATCTTGTAGCAGAAATGGGAATACAAATATCAAAAGGAATACAGAATCAGAAGATTGTTTCAACACTTAAACACTATGTCGGATATGGGGACTGTAAGGCTGCAAGACAATTTGAAGCTCGTACTGATCCGCATATAACCCCATCGGAAATGTATTATATTCATGAGTATCCGTTCCGGAAAGTTATTCAGGAAGCATCTCCTTTAGGAGTTATGTGTGCCTATAACGATTATGACGGTGATGTAATAGCTGGAAGTTACCATTTTCTTACAGAAAAGCTTAGAGGAGAAATGGGTTTTAAAGGTTATGTGGTATCAGATAGTCATTCAATAGAAAGAATGTCTGTAAATCATAGGGTTGCAGAAAATAAAAAGGAGGCATGTCTTAAGGCTATTCTTGCAGGTCTAAATGTTAGAACGGCGATAGGGACAACCTCG
>CHCFR05602__coassemble_262_pt1 | contig 37908 bp, 27 predicted proteins | sample CHCFR05602__metabat2_low_PE_022 | metagenome-assembled genome bin CHCFR05602 | reverse complement strand
GACCCGAGCGATGCATCCAATGTATATATGTTTATGTCCAGGAACCGAAAAGTTGTGAAAATACTTCATTATGAACGCGGATTTTATGTGCTTTACGAGAAACGTCCTGTCATGGGGAGATTCAAGAAACCTGTGTTTGATGAAGTCTCCAAATGCTACCGGATACAATGGTCGGACATGGCCTATCTTACTGAAAGTATAGTAGTTGACAAGATGTACGTTAGCCCGAAAGATTAATATTAACACATTGATTATCAACAAAATAATACAAAAATAAACGATAAAAAGTTTGCGTAACTGCCTGATTTTTCGTACCTTTATATCATGATTGATGAAAGAGCATACGAGTTACTTTGCTGCCAGCTTGGTCTGGCTAATGAGGAAAAGGCAGGACTTCGCAAACAAGTAAACGAACTGATTGCGAGGCTTAAGGCTATTGAAGAATCCAACAAAGAGAACTCCAAGGCTCTGGTTGATACAATCAATGACCTCAAAGAATCCCTCGAAAAGCAATCGAGTACGGTTGAACATTACAGGAAAGAGATGGAACTTATGAGAAAGCAGCTTGAGGCAAAAGACGAGGTGAACATGATGCTGGCAAATGAGATATCCAATCTCAGGCTTCAGCTTGAGGGCAGCAGGAAACACCGTTTCGGCCGTACCTCAGAACAAAGAAGGCTGCTGAACAACCGTAACATTGACAAGTCTGCAATGGAGAAGTCCGAGTACGACGGTTCTGGCAAGAAAGGTGATGATGATAATAAGACCGATGGTAACGGTACCGGCAGCAATACCTCTTCCGGTAACATATCTGCACAGGACTGCAGACCTTCAAGGAAAAAGGAAACTGCTCCCCGTGCAGAAAAGACCAGACTAAAGGTGGGTAAGGTAATTGTTCATGAGATAGAAGACTATTACCAACTCCCGGATGGCGCAAGGCTTATGAACCGTAACGGAATGGCTGATGTGTGGGAATACAGGTTTATAGAACATGTTCGTGCTCATAACGTGGAACATGTGTACAAGGTGGCAAGGGTAAAGCTTGCAGACGGTACTTTCACTAACACGATGGAGCATCCCTTGAAAAACCTTGGAGGAATCTTTTCCCCTGATTTGCTTGCCCGTCTGCTTTGTCTGAAATATGACTTCAGTATGCCTGAAAACAGACAGATAAGACTGCTTGCAAGAGAAGGCATCCACATAAGCAACACCACGCTGAACAGCTATATCCATAACGGAATCTCCAGACTTAGGGAGTTTATGGAAGATGTCTTCAAGGAGTTTGTACAACAGGCAAAATACCTTATGGTTGACGAGACGACCGAACTTGTCGGAGTTGAAACACCGGAAGGCAAGGCTTACAGGAGAAAGTATTTATGGGCTTTTTTTGCAAAGCATGTCAAGTTGGTTTACTATCATTACAATAACGGCAGCAGAGCCTCTGATGTAGCAAAGACCTTCCTTGAACATTTTATGGGATCTGTATCTACAGACGGATATACGGTTTACAGGATGTTCGACGGAGAAGACTCAAAGGTGCTTCATATAGGCTGCTGGACACACTGCAGGAGGTTGTGGGTCGATGCCTTGCCATCAGACAGAACTGCGATGGATATAATAGACCCTATCGGTGATATGTTCAGAAATGAAGACTTGTTCCGCACAATGAAACTCAGCGGTGAGCAGATTAAGGAAAAAAGACTTAAGCTTACGAGACCTATTCTTGAACGTATCCATCATAAGGTGGTCATGATGATGCAGGATACCAAACTCATGGCAAACGAACTGATGAGAAAGGCTGTGAACTATACGATAAACCAGTGGAAATCCTTGAAAAATATCCTCAAGGACGGTGCAGCGGAAATATCGAACAACCTCTGTGAGCAAAGGATGAAACCTGTAAAGCTGCTGCTCAAAAACTGTATGAACATAGGCAGTGAGGATGCAGCAGAAAACTCGGCATTCATCTTCTCTCTGATAGAAAGCTGTAAGTTGAACGACATAGACCCTCAGGATTACCTGAAACACTTGTTTGAATGTATTCTTCATGGTAAGGACTGCGACAGGAAGACTCTTCTGCCATGTTTTTATAAACCGGAATGTTAAAACAAAAATATTTTCTTGCGGACATTTTTATTTTATCGGCTGAAAAACAGCCGATAAAATTGTCGTGGCGGAAAATAGAATGGTTACATTATAGCTAACAAACAGTAGTGAAAACAATTATAAATTCTATTATGATGTTTTTTCATTTGGATGTTCAATCTAAAATCACTACCTTTACCCCGTTGGAATAAGGCAAATTCCTATCGGAAAAACATAGAACTGAAGCAGGTGCAGAAATGGGTGTTTTTCTTGAAAGATTCTTATAACAGACTGAATATCAGTTTTGATTAAAGACTCCGTTAGTCCCGTCCGCACCGCTCTCTGAAAGAAAAAACAATTAAAGAAAGCCTTGATTTCCAACGAAATCGAGGCTTTCTTCTTTTTCATCCGATGGAATGAGTAAGATTTCTAATCACAGTTTTATTATATTCAGATATTTTAATTTGTAAGGCGAATAGAAGTGTTTCGAAGTTTAAATAATAGTTATTGATATAACTGAAAAAGGGGAAGGTAGCCTCACGGCCGTCTTCCCCTTGCTTATTTAAAACAACCAATAAAAGAAATTTATTTTCTTTCTTATCGGATAAACAGCAGCTCTCTGTATTTGGGTAATGTCCACATCTGGTTGTCGACAATCAATTCGAGCTTGTCGATGTGGTAGCGTATCTCTTCCATCATTGGTACGATGTAGTCGTGGTAGGCCACTGCTTTGGCACGCTCGCTATCTAGTTTATTAGCTACTTTGCGTGCTTCAATCATGGCGTCAACGTGTTCTTTGATAAAGGCGGTGCGATCGGCAATCTCTTCGATGAGTTCCAGGTTCTTAGCCGATAGTTTGGTTGCCTTCTCCTTAGGGAAGAGTCCGTTCATCTTGTAGACATTGTCTACCAGTTCTGTTTGGTACTGGGTGGCAACGGGGATGATGTGGTTCATGGCCAGGTCGCCCAGTACACGTGCCTCAATCTGAATTTTCTTGGTATACATTTCCCACTTTACTTCATTGCGAGCTTCCAGTTCCTTGCGTGTCATGACGCCTGTCTTTTCGAACATGGCGATGCTGTCTTCCTTCAGATAATTGTCGAAAATGACGGGCACACTCGTTTCGCAGTCCAGTCCGCGGCGGGCGGCTTCGGCTTTCCATTCATCACTGTATCCATTGCCATCAAAATGGATGGGCTTGCAGATCTTGAGATCTCGGCGGATGACGTCGAGAATGGCCGACACTTTGTCTTCGCCCTGCTCGATGAGGGCGTCCACGTCGCGCTTGAAGTCAGTCAGCTGTTCGGCCAGGGCGGCGTTGAGGGCTATCATGGCACTGGCACAGTTGGCTTCCGAACCGACGGCACGGAACTCGAAGCGGTTGCCAGTAAAGGCGAAAGGACTGGTGCGATTGCGGTCGGTGTTGTCGATGAGCAGCTCGGGAATTTGTGGAATATCCAGCTTCATCCCCTGTTTGCCGCTCAGGCTGATGAGTTCGTCCTTGTCGCTTTCTTCAATGTGGGCCAGTACTTGTGAAAGTTGTTTGCCGAGGAAAGAAGAAATGATTGCGGGCGGTGCCTCGTTGGCGCCCAGACGGTGTGCATTAGTGGCACTGGAGATGCTGGCCTTCAGCAGGCCGTTGTGGCGGTAGACAGCCATCAGCGTATTCACGATGAAGGTGATGAAGCGCAGGTTCTCTTCGGCTGTCTTGCCTGGAGCCATGAGTAATACACCCGTATCGGTACCCAATGACCAGTTGTTGTGCTTTCCGCTACCGTTAACGCCCTTGAAGGGTTTTTCGTGAAGCAGGACGCGGAAACCATGGTTGCGCGCAATCTTACGCATCAGAGCCATGATGAGCATATTGTGGTCTACGGCCAGATTACATTCCTCGTAAATGGGTGCCAACTCAAATTGGTTGGGAGCCACTTCGTTGTGACGTGTCTTGACGGGAATACCCAGCTTTAAGGCTTCAATTTCGAGTTCCTTCATGAAGGCAGCCACACGCGGGGGAATGGCACCGAAGTAATGATCTTCCAACTGTTGGTTCTTTGCTGAGTCGTGGCCAGTCAGCGTACGTCCGGTCATCAGCAGGTCGGGGCGGGCGGCGTAGAGACCTTCATCCACGAGGAAGTATTCTTGTTCCCAACCTAGATAGGCATTTACTTTCTTTACTTCGGGGTCGAAGTAATGGCAGACGTCGGTAGCTGCTTTATTGACGGCACGCAGGGCTTTCAAAAGCGGTGCCTTGTAGTCGAGAGATTCGCCTGTGTAAGCAATGAAGATGGTAGGGATACACAGGGTATCGTCCACGATGAAAGCGGGTGAAGAGGGGTCCCAGGCCGAGTAGCCGCGTGCCTCGAAGGTATTGCGGATACCGCCGTTGGGGAAACTGGAGGCGTCAGGCTCCTGCTGTACGAGCAGCTTACCGGTGAATTCCTCCATCATACCGCCCTTACCGTCGTGTTCTACGAAGGCATCGTGCTTCTCGGCCGTACCTTCGGTCAGCGGGTGGAACCAGTGGGTGTAGTGAGTGGCTCCCATTTCGATGGCCCATTTCTTCATTCCTGCGGCCACTTCGTCAGCAATGCTACGGTCCAGTGGCGCACCATTGTCGATGACGTCCACCAGTTTGGCATATACTTTACTGGGTAAATAACGGAACATTTTTTCCTTGTTGAACACATATTTGCCGAAGTATTCCGACGGACGTTCCTTAGGGATTTCTACAGAAACGGGCTTCTTCTTGAAGGCCGTTTCCACTACTCTGAATCTCAGTTTTGACATAATCTTTTTTCTTTATTGGTTTGAATATGAGTATTGTTTTATCTTTTGTTAGTTCCGCTGACAACTTTCATTGATTATCAGTGTTTGTTGATCAGTGGGGCTTGTTGACTTTAGTTGTAGGCCGATTCTCCGTGTTCGTAGATGTCGAGTCCTTCTTCTTCGACACGTGCCGGAACGCGTAGGCCGTGTATCTTGTTGAGTACGGTGAAGATGATGTATCCCATCAAGGCTGCCCATGCTCCTACGACCAAAGCTCCGAACAGCTGGGCTCCGAAGAAACCCCAGCCTGCTCCATAAAAGACTCCTTCGCTGGTGGAGAACAGACCGGTCAGTACGGTGCCCGTAAATCCGCAGACGCCGTGTACGGAACTGGCACCGACGGGGTCGTCAATCTTCAGGACTTTGTCGATAAACTCTACAGCATAAATCATCAGTACGCCACAAATAAGTCCGATGATAGCTGCACCTCCTGCTGATACACAGTCACAACCGGCTGTAACTCCTACAAGACCTGCCAAGATACCGTTCAGTGTGAGTGAGAGTGATGGTTTGCGATATTTAATCCAGCTGGTGACGAGGGCGGCAAAACCTCCGGCGCAGGCAGCCAGGTTGGTTGTCAGGAAGACGTGTGAGATCGCGATCTGATCAGCGGTTGTAGAGGCGGCCAGTTGGGAACCGGGGTTAAAGCCGAACCATCCGAACCACAGGATAAAAACACCTAGGGCAGCTATGGTGAGGTTGTGGCCGGGGATAGCTTTGGAATTGCCGTCCTTGCCATACTTTCCGATGCGTGGTCCGAGGATAGCGGCGCCTACGAGAGCTATCCAACCTCCTACAGAGTGAACCACTGTAGAACCTGCAAAGTCATGGAATGTGGTACCGAAAACGTCCATCATGAAAGAATCGATTTCACCGTTTGTCAGCCAGCCTCCTCCCCAGGTCCAGTGGCCTGAGATGGGATAGATCAGTACGCTGATGGCGATGGTATAGACCACGTACATAGAGAATTTAGTGCGTTCGGCCATGGCACCCGACACAATGGTGGCCGATGTGGCACAGAACACAGTCTGAAAGATCAGGAAACCTTCGCGTGGCAACTGGGTGTCGAGGAACGAGATATCGAAGAAGTGAGGCACACCCGCGAAACCTCCGGCTCCAAACATCAGACCAAAGCCGATGAACCAGAAGAGTAGGGAGCCTAACATGAAATCGACGAAGTTTTTCATCAAGATGTTACCTGTGTTTTTGGTGCGGGTGAAGCCGGCTTCGACCAGAGCGAAACCCGGCTGCATGAAGAATACAAGCATGGCGGCCAGCAGCATCCAGACAGTGTCTATACCAGTGGCCATTTCGGCCAGCGTGTCTGCCGTAGCGGTTGCGTTCGCTTCCTCGGCAAAAGCTGTTGTACCCGTCAACAGTAAGGATATAAGGAGGGCTGTACGCAGTCTTGGAAGGCTGCGGGTAATGAGAGTTTTCATACGTCTGTGAGTTTTATTTTTCTTGTTCTGCGTTAAATAATGCGATGTCGCCACGTTCGGCGGTGCGGATGCGGATGGCGTCCTCGATGGGAACGATGAAGATACGTCCGTCGCCTATTTCGCCTGTCCAGGCGGCTTTCTGGATGGCCTTTACGGTTTTTTCCACATTCTTGTCGCGTACTACGATGGAGACGAGGATACGTTCGATGGAGCTGGTGTCGTACATCACGCCGCGATAGATGCGTGCCTGTCTGGATTTGCCGATTCCTCTTACGTCATAGTAGGAGAACCATTCGATGTCCGCTTCGAGGAGGGCTTCCTTCACGTCCTCGAACTTGGTTTTGCGGATAATTGCTTCAATCTTTTTCATACCTTTCTTATTTTTATCTTTTTACCTGTTTGTGTTCTATAAGCTCAGTCCGAATACGAAGTAGGCACCTTGTGTGTAGGGGTTGAACGTCACCTGGGCAAACAGCGGAAGTGAGAACTTCGATGTAATCGGAATTTCCTTGGCTGCGGCCAGTGTGAGGTTCGTCACGTTGAACTTGTCGGCATAGAGTCCTTCCCATGGAGTGAGTCCCACTTCGGCTGTCCAGTCCAGACCTCCCAATTTGAAGGGGGCTGTCAGAGCGATGTAAGTGGAGTAGGAACGCTTGCCGTCGGCGTTGCAATAATCGTTGCCGGCAAAGTTGGTGTTCCAGGCTATTCCCATCACGCCGAAGTCATAGGCAAGGGTCCCTTCGAACACATGCTGTGTGTTGTGGGCACCGTACTTGAAGTAGCCTTTCTGAAGGTCTGCGTCCGAGGGGAAGAACCAATAATCAGTGACGGCAGCGCTGAATCCCTTGTGCGAGTAGCCCAGAGTGAAGTCCAGTTCCTTGGTGTCTTTGCGGTCGATGCCGACGGATCCCCAGGCGGCCAGTGATAATCCTTTATAGCCTACCGAAAGGTTGGGCTGGATGCTGACTCCTCCACAATCGGTACCTCGCCAGATGTAGCTGCTGACAATGTCGGCGCCTGCCGAGGCTTCCATCTTATCCTGTGCCGTGAGGGCCGTGGACGTACTTGTCGTGACAAGTGCCATGATAAGCACTCTTTTTGCATTGATCCATGTTTTCATTTGCTTATACCTATTAAAGATGATAACTGATGGGCCGGGTGATCAGGCCGGCGGCTATTGTTTCAAGTCAGTGCACTTTCCTGTTTCCTTTTTTACCTTATTTCTCTTTTTATTTTCTTGTCTTCTTTTTCATGCCAGCCATTTGCGGATGCGCCGCATGGCTTCTGCGCAATCTTCGTGGGTGCCAAAGGCGGTCAGACGGAGAAATCCTTCGCCACTGGGGCCGAAACCTACGCCGGGCGTGCCCACCACGTTGGCTTCGTAGAGCATCTGTTCGAAGAAGCGCCAGGAACCGATACCATTCGGCGTCTTTAGCCAGAGGTAAGGGGCGTTGATGCCTCCGTACACTTTCAGGCCGGCGGCCTCCAGGCTCTTCCGCATGGTGGTGGCGTTCTGCATATAATAGTCGATGTTGGCTTTCACCTGCTGCTTGCCTTCGGGCGTGTAGATGGCTTCGGCGGCACGTTGGGTGATGTAGCTTGTACCGTTGAATTTGGTACACTGGCGGCGATTCCACAGCTGGTTCAGCGGGATGCGTTCGCCTTCCAGCGTGGCGGCGGTCAGTTCCTTGGGCACCACGGTGTAGCCGCAGCGGACACCGGTGAAGCCTGCCGTCTTCGAGAAGCTGCGGATTTCGATGGCCACTTTTTTGGCGCCACGTATCTCGTAGATGGAGTGGGGCACATTGTCTTCGTGGATATATGCCTCGTAGGCGGCGTCGAAGACGATGAGCGTATCGTTGGCCAGCGCGTACTCCACCCATTTTTTCAGCTGTTCGTGCGTCAGGGTGGTACCGGTGGGGTTGTTGGGGTAGCACAGGTAGATGAGGTCCACGCGGTGCCGGGGCAGTTCGGGCACAAAGCCGTTCTCTTCCGTGCAGGGCAGGTAAGTGATGTTGCTCCATGTACCGCCTTTTTCGAGTGTTCCGGCTCGCCCGCACATGATGTTGCTGTCCGCATAGACAGGATAGACGGGATCGGTGATGGCCATGCTGTTGTCCCAGCGCAGCAGTTCGCCGATGTTGCCTGTGTCGCTCTTGGCACCGTCGTTGATGAAGATTTCCGATGGCGAGAGATGTACGCCCCGCGGTGCGAAGTCGTTCTTCAGGATGGCTTCGATGAGGAAGTCGTAACCTTGCTCCGGACCGTATCCACGGAAGGTCTTTTCGCTAGCCATTTCGTCCACTGCCTTATGCATGGCTTCAATGCAGGCGGGTGGCAAGGGGCGGGTGACGTCGCCGATGCCCAGGCGGATGACGTCCTGTTTGGGATGGGTGATCTTGAACGAGTTCACCTTCTTGGCGATGTCGGAGAAGAGGTAGCTGCCGGGCAGCTTCAGGAAATGTTCGTTTACTAATGCCATATCGTTGTTCTTTTATTGGGTTGTTCTTGGGTTGTCTGTTGTTTTTTATTCGGTAGTCAGTTCTATTTCGCCATCGAAGACTTTTACGGCGCCACCGGTCATGTAGACGTGGCCGTCGGACTCGCGCCATTCGATGGTCACCTCGCCGCCGTCCATGACGACGGTCGCGGTGCGTTCCGTCAGGCGGACGAGTGAGGCGGCTACGGCGGTAGCGCAGGCTCCCGTGCCGCAGGCCTGCGTGATGCCCGAACCGCGCTCCCAGACGCGCATCCGTATGCGTCCGCCGGAGAGGATTTGGGCAAACTCCACGTTGATGCCGCCGGGAAACTGGGGATGCCGTTCGAGGCGGGGGCCGATGGCTGCCAGGTCGACGGCCTCCACGTCGGGCACGAAGAGCACCAGGTGCGGATTGCCCATTGACACGAACTGTCCGTGGCGGAAACCGTAGCCGTCGCCCAAGTCTACCGTCCGCAGGTCGCGGGGAGCGCCCATGTCTACGGTCACCGTGGCGATGCGTCCGTCGGGGCCCGGATGGAGGACGAGGGTCTTGATGCCGGAGAGAGTGTCCAGGGTGACGGTGGTCCGGTCGGTCAGGCCCTCGTCGTAGACGTACTTGCCGATGCAGCGGGAGGCGTTGCCGCACATGCGGGCCTCGGAACCGTCGGCGTTGAAGATGCGCATACTGAAGTCCGCCACGTCCGAGCGGCCTATCAGCACCAGCCCGTCGCTGCCGATACCCGTGTGGGGTCGGCTCCATGCCACGGAGAGTTCGCCGGGGGTCTGGAGCGGGTTGCGGGCGGTGTCTACATAGATGTAGTCGTTGCCGGCTCCGTGCATCTTCGTGAAGTGTATCTTTTGTGTCATTTTGTTTATCTTTAATCTGTTTACCTTTTCTATTTGCTTTTGTTTGATGCAAAATTATGAATTTATGTAATATGTTGTATTGTTTTGGATGGCTTTATGTATAAATAGTGTGTATAACTTACGATTTGAAATTACTGAGGCTATAAATCTTTCAATCTGTAACGTGTTTTGGAAGCAGCAGGACGGTTTTGTCAGAAATGGCTTCAAAAGAAAGGGAGGCTCCGGCGATGGAAACCTCCCTTTCGGCCCTGTTCAATAGGCTTGTTCATGCACGCCTGCCACGGCGCGGCCGCTGGGGTCGTTCAGGTTGCGGAACGAGGCGTCCCAGGCCAGGGCTTCGGCGGTGGAGCAGGCCACGCTGGGAACGCTGGGAACGCTCCGGGCGGCCGACGCGCTGGGGAAGTGCTCCTCGAAGATGCTGCGGTAGTAGTATTCTTCCTTGTTCTGCGGCGGGTTGATGGGGAAGCGCTCGGCGGCATGGGCCATCTGCTCGTCGGTGACGGCGGCAGCGGTGACGGCCTTCAGCGTGTCGATCCACGAGTAGCCCACGCCGTCGGAGAACTGTTCCTTCTGGCGCCACGCCACGGCCTCGGGCAGCAGCGGGGCGAAGGCTTCGCGGACGATTTTCTTTTCGATGGTATGTCCGGGACACATCTTGGCCGCCGGGTTCAGGCGCATGGCGACGTCGAGGAATTCCTTGTCGAGGAAGGGGACGCGACCTTCGACGCCCCAGGCCGAAAGGCTTTTGTTGGCCCGCAGGCAGTCGTAGAGGTGGAGCTTGGAGAGCTTGCGGACGGTCTCTTCGTGGAAAGCCTGTGCATTGGGGGCTTTATGGAAATAGAGGTAGCCGCCGAACACTTCGTCCGCCCCTTCGCCGCTGAGCACCATCTTGATGCCCATCGACTTGATGACGCGCGCCAGCAGGTACATCGGCGTGGAGGCGCGCACGGTGGTGACGTCGTAGGTCTCGATGTAGTAGATGACGTCGCGGATGGCGTCCAGCCCCTCCTGGATGGTGTAGTGGATTTCGTGGTGGACGGTGCCGATGTGCTCGGCAACGAGGCGGGCTTTTTCCAGGTCGGGCGCGCCCTTCAGGCCCACGGCGAAGGAGTGGAGCTGGGGCCACCAGGCGGCCTGCTGTCCGTCGGTCTCGATGCGGCGGTCGGCGTAAAGCTTGGCCACGGCGGAGATGACGGACGAGTCCAGCCCGCCGGAGAGCAGCACGCCGTAGGGCACGTCGCTCATCAGCTGGCGGCGCACGGCGGCTTCGAGGGCGGTGCGCACGTCGGCCACCTGTGCCTGCCAGGCTTCGTCGGCGGGCAGCGAGGCGTAGCGGTCGCGCACGACGTCGTAGTCCGTCCAGTCGCGGCGGTACCAGCGGCGCATCTCGCCCTCGCGGCTCCAGTAGTAGTGGCCGGGCAGGAAGGGCTCGTACTCGTCGCACAGGCCTTCGAGGGCTTTCAGCTCGCTGGCGCAGTAGAGGGTGCCGTCGGCGTCGCGTCCTATATAGAGAGGGATGACGCCGATAGGGTCGCGGGCGATGAGGAACTCGTCGCGCTCCTCGTCGTAGAGGGCGAAGGCGAAGATGCCGCTCAGGCGCTCGATGAAGTCCGTGCCGTAGCGGCGGTAGAGGGCGAGGATGACCTCGCAGTCGCTGCCCGTCTGGAACTGGTATTCGCCGGCGAAGTCGGCGCGCAGGTCGCGGTGGTTGTAGATTTCGCCGTTGACGGCCAGCACCTGCCGGCGGTCGGGCGAGTAGAGGGGCTGGCCGCCGCTTTGCGGGTCGACGATGGACAGGCGTTCGTGGGCCAGGATGGCGGAGCCGCCACAGTAGATGCCGCTCCAGTCGGGGCCGCGGTGGCGGATGCGTTTGGCCATGGTGAGGGCTTTCTGCCTCAGTTCAGGGGTTTGCTCTTTGATGTTGAAGATGCAGGCTATTCCACACATAATGTCTTGATGGTTTATAAGGAAGCTCCTGCTCCGATTTCCTTTCCGGGGATGAGGAGAGCGAGCTTCGGGTGTAACTTATTGTTTTTCAGGTTTGCCAACGATCGTTGGCGAGTCTCCGCAGGGCTTCGTTGTCCGGCCAACGATCGTTGGCAAGGTTCCGTAGGGCTTCGGCGAGCTCCCAACGATCGTTGGCGGGGTTTCGTAGGGCTTCGGCGAGCTCCCAACGATCGTTGGCAGGGTTCCGTAGGGCTTCGGCGGTCTCCCAACGATCGTTGGCAGGGTTTCGCAGGGCTTCGGCGAGTTCCCAACGATCGTTGGCGGGGTTTCGCAGGGCTTCGGCGACGAGCCTCACCGGTGTGGCCCGCTGCCGGCGGCTCATTTTGCGTTCAGCATCCGGTCGATGTCTGCGGCGGCGCGACGGCCGGCGGCGATGCACTTCACCACGAGGCTGGGGCCGGTGGCAGCGTCGCCCGCCACGACGGCGTTCTGCGGCAGCTCGGGAAGCTGGGGGCGGAGGAAGCCCATGGCGAGCAGCACGAGGTCGGCCTGGATGACCTCCTTCCGGCCGGTGGACTTCATCACGGGGCGTCCGCCGTCGGGCGCGGGCAGCCACTCCACTTCTTCCACCTCGACGCCGGTGACGCGGCCGTTCCGTCCGATAAACCGGTTGGAGTTCAGGCACCAGCGGCGCGTGCAGCCCTCTTCGTGGCTGGAGCTGGTCTTCAGTACCACGGGCCACTGCGGCCAGGGGGTGGCGGGGTTGTGGCCCACGGGCGGCTGGGGCATGATTTCTATCTGCGTCACGCTCAGGGCGCCCTGTCGGTGGGCGGTGCCGATGCAGTCGCTGCCCGTGTCGCCGCCGCCGATGACCAGCACGTGCTTGCCGCGGGCGGTGATGCGCTCTTTCGCGTCGAACGTCTGTCCGGCCAGGACGCGGTTCTGCTGCGCCAGCATCTCCATGGCGAAGTGGATGCCCGCGAGGTCGCGTCCGGGGATGGCGAGGTCGCGTGCCTGCGGCGTGCCGGTGCAGATGGCGTAGGCGTCGAAGCCTTCGGGCAGGCGGGCGAGGTCTATCTCGCTGCCGGTCTGGAACGCGATGCCCTCGGCCTCCATGATGCGCAGGCGGCGGTCGATGATGTTCTTGCCCAGCTTGAAGTTCGGTATGCCGTAGCGCAGCAGTCCACCCGGCTGCTCGTCGCGTTCGAGGACGGTGACTTCGTAGCCGCGGCGGTTCAGCTGGTTGGCGGCGGCCAGTCCGGCGGGGCCAGAACCGATGACGGCTACGCGGCGCCCGTTGCGTCCGTACTGCTGCGGCCGGATGTATCCTTCGCGGAAGGCGGCTTCGATGATGGCGGCCTCGTCCTCGCGGATGGTGACGGGGGCGTCGAACGATAGCTTCAGCACGCACGACTTCTCGCACAGGGCGGGGCAGATGCGGCCCGTGAATTCGGGGAAGTCGTTCGTGCGGCTCAGGATATCGTAGGCCTTCTGCCATTCGCCCTTGCACAGGGCGTCCTGGAATTCGGGCGGGCGGTTGCCCAGGGGGCAGGCCCAGTGGCAGAAGGGCACGCCGCAGTCCATGCAGCGGCTGGCCTGCAGCTTGCGTTCACTGGTATTCAGTGTCTGTTCTACTTCGCTATAATCGTTTATACGTTCGTGTATCGGTCTGTATCCCGCTTCCTGGCGCGGGATGGTAAGAAATGCTTTGGGGGTTCCCATATGATAATTGATAATTAAGAATTGAGAATTTTAATAATCTCTCTGCACCTCCGCAATCTTCTGTTGCAGTTTGCGCATCTGTTCCTCGGCCAGTACCTTCTTGTACTCGATGGGCGTCACCTGGATGAATTCTTCTACATAGCGCGGCCAGTTGTCGAGCATGGTGCGAGCCAGTGTGGAGCCGGTGTAGAGGTAGTGCTGGCGGATAAGTTCGTGCAGCTCCTTGCGGGCGGTGGAGGCTTCGAGCAGCGAGAGTTCCACCATGTCCATGTTGCAGAAGTAGTCGAAAGTTCCTTTCGGATTCCACACGTAGGCCACGCCGCCGCTCATACCTGCGGCAAAGTTGCGGCCCGTCTGTCCCAGTACAACGACACGACCTCCGGTCATGTACTCGCAGCAGTGGTCGCCCACGCCCTCGACGACGGCAATGGCGCCCGAGTTGCGCACGGCGAAGCGTTCGCCCGCCCGTCCGTTGATGTAGACCTCGCCGCTGGTGGCACCATAGAGCAGGGTGTTGCCCACGATGGTATTCTGTTCGGCGGCAAAGTTGCTGCGTACAGGCGGCAGAACGGCGATGTGTCCGCCGCTCAGTCCCTTGCCCAGGTAGTCGTTGGCTTCGCCCTCCAGCTTGAAGCTGATGCCGCGGGCCAGAAATGCTCCGAAGCTCTGTCCGGCCGAACCCTTGAACTTCACGCTGATGGTACCGTCGGGCAGGCCGTCATTTCCATATCGGGTGGCTACGGCTCCCGAAAGCATGGCGCCCACGGCGCGGTCGGTATTACCGATGGCATATTCCAGCGACACTTCGCGGCGGCTTTCCAGGGCGGGTGCGGCAGCTGCCAGCATCTCCACGTCCTTCACGTGGGCGATGTCGTGCTGCTGTTCGGTACAATGGTGCAGGGCGGCGTTGCTATCCATACGGCATAGCATGCGGCTGAAATCCAGCAGGCTGGCTTTCGTGCCTTTGGCAACGGGATGCAGTTCGATGAGGTCGGTACGGCCCACGATATCCTCCAGACGGGTGAAGCCCATATCAGCCAGATACTCGCGTACTTCCTGTGCCAGGAAGCGGAAGTAATTTACCACGTATTTATAGTGTCCGCGGAAGTGGGCCCGCAGCTTGGGGTCTTGGGTCGCTACGCCCACGGGGCAGGTGTTTGAGTGACATTTGCGCATCATTACGCAGCCCAGTACGATGAGGGCCGTGGTGCCGAAAGCAAATTCCTCGGCACCCAGCAGGGCCATGCTGATGATGTCGCGGCCGGTCTTCAACTGGCCGTCGGTCTGCAGGCGTACCTGTCCGCGCAGGCCGTTCAGTACCAGTGTCTGCTGTGTTTCGCTCAGGCCTATTTCCGGCGAGATTCCCGCATAGCGGATGGACGAGGCCGGCGATGCGCCCGTACCTCCCTCGGCACCCGAGATGACGATGAGGTCGGCCTTCGCCTTGGCCACACCGGCGGCGATGGTGCCTACACCGCTTTCGGCCACCAGTTTCACGCTGATGGCGGCGCGCGGGTTCACGTTCTTCAGGTCGAAGATGAGCTGTGCCAGGTCTTCGATGGAATAGATATCGTGATGAGGTGGAGGTGAGATAAGCGAGATGCCAGGGATAGAATGGCGCGTGCGGGCAATGACCTCGTCCACCTTGAAGCCCGGCAGCTGTCCACCTTCGCCTGGCTTGGCGCCCTGTGCCACCTTGATCTGTATCTCCTCGGCGTTCACCAGATACTCTGCCGTTACGCCGAAACGTCCCGATGCCACCTGTTTCGTCTTGCTGGAGAGGCTGATACCGTCCACCGTGTCGTGGAAGCGTGCGTTGTCTTCGCCGCCTTCGCCCGTGTTGCTGCGCGCGCCCAGTTCGTTCATGGCCAGTGCCAGTGCCTCATGTGCCTCTTTGCTGATGGCTCCGAACGAGATGGCACCCGTGACGAAATGCTTTACGATGCTTTCCACCGGCTCCACCTGTTCGACGTCAATCGGGTTGCGGCGGAAGCCGAAGAAGTCGCGCAGGAAGATGGGACTCTGCTTTTCGTCCACCACGCGGGTAAACTCCTTGAACTTCTTGTAGCTGCCGGTGCGGGTGGCCAGTTGCAGGGTACTGATGGTTTCCGGATTCCAGGCGTGGTGTTCTCCGTCTTTGCGGTAGGACATTTGTCCGATATAAGGCAGGAGCGGGTCTGTCGTTTCGGGCACGAAGCCGTTGTCGTGGAAGGTGATGTAGTCTTTGGCAATCTCTTCCAGACGGATGCCGCCGATGGTAGAGGTGGAGGTACCGAAGTAACCTTTGAGCAGTTCCTCGCTCAGCCCCACCGCTTCGAATATCTTGGCGCCGCGGTAAGAGCGAATAGTGCTGATACCCATCTTGCTCATGATTTTGTAGAGCCCCTTGCAGACGGCCTTGATGTAGTTCTTCTCTGCCGTTTCATAGTTCATCTGTACCTCGCCCTTCTTCACCAGGTCGTCCAGCACGGCGTAAGCCATGTAAGGGCAGATGGCACTGGCACCGTAGCCCAGCAGCAGGGCGGCGTGCATCACTTCGCGAATTTCGCCGCTCTCCACGATAAGAGCTGTCTGTACGCGCTTCTGTACACTGATGAGGTGATGGTGTACGGCGCTGATTGCCAGCAACGAGGGGATGGCTGCCTGCCGGGCGTCGATACCGCGGTCAGACAGAATGATGTAGTTGGCACCGTCTGTCACGGCCTGTTCGGCAGCCTTGCACAGGCGGTCGAGAGCTTCCTGCAGGCCCGCCTTGCCACGTGCGGCCTCGAAAAGCATGGGCAGCTTTACGGTGTTGAAGCCTTTGTAGCGGATGTTACAGAGGATATCCAGCTGCGTATTGTTCAGGATGGGGTGGGGCAGGCGTACCATTTTGCAGTGTGTTTCGTTGGGCAGCAGGATGTTCATGCCTACGGCACCGATGTATTCGGTCAGCGACATCACCAGTTCCTCACGGATGGGGTCGATGGGCGGGTTTGTCACTTGGGCAAACTGCTGGCGGAAGTAGTTGAACAGCAGTTGTGGTTGGTCGCTCAGCACGGCCAGGGGCGTGTCGTTACCCATGGAGGCCGTAGGCTCTGCACCGTTGCTGCACATGGGTACGAGGATACGTTCTACGTCCTCACGGGTATAACCGAAGGCACGCAGTCGCCGGTTGTAGTCGTCCACAGTATTGGCCACCTTACGTCCGCTCTTCAGGGTATCCAGCTCGATGCGGTTGGCCGATAGCCACTGACGGTAGGGCTTGGCGGCTGCCAATTGTTCCTTCAGTTCGCCGTCGTAGTAGATGCGTTCCTCCTCGGTGTCCACCATTAGAATTTTGCCCGGTTGCAGCCGTCCTTTTTCTTTGATTTTTTCGGCTTCGAAGCTGATGACACCTGCTTCGCTGGCCACTACCATCATGCCGTCGTGCGTGATGAGGTAACGGGCGGGGCGCAGACCGTTGCGGTCCAGCATACCGCCTGCATAACGTCCGTCGCTGAAGAGCAGGGCGGCCGGACCGTCCCATGGCTCCATCAGGATGGAGTGGTATTCGTAGAAGGCCTTCAGGTCTTCACTGATGGGATTCTTGTCGTTGAACGATTCGGGCACCAGCATCGCCATGGCGTGCGGCAGGCTCAGGCCGGACATGACGAAGAATTCCAGTACGTTGTCCAGCGAGGCCGAGTCGCTCATGTCCGGCTGGACAATGGGGCGGATATCTTTCACGTTGCCCAGTGTAGGGGTAGAAAGTACGCTTTCGCGCGCTTCCATCCAGCCGCGGTTGCCGCGGATGGTGTTTATTTCGCCGTTGTGCGCCAGCAGGCGGAAGGGCTGGGCCAAGCTCCACGTAGGGAATGTGTTTGTGCTGAAGCGAGAGTGGACGATGGCTAGCCCGCTGGTGAAGTAGGGCTGTGTCAGGTCGCTGAAATACGTCCTCACCTGAGTGGACGACAGCATACCCTTATATATAATGGTGCGGCTGGACAGGGAAACGATGTAGAAATCCTTATGGTGTAGGCGCTGTTCAATCTTCTTGCGGATGATGTAGAGCGTACGTTCCAGGTTCTCCGTGTGTCCGGCTCCGGTGATGAACACCTGTTTGATGTCCGGTTCCGTTTCTCGTGCGCTTTGTCCCAGGACATCTGTGTTCACCGGCACGGCGCGCAGGTGCATCAGGGTGAGGCCTTCGCGCTCCACCTCTTCGATGACGATGCTCAGGATGTGTTCCTGTTCCTTCGGGTCCTTGGGCAGGAAGATGAGACCTGTGCCATACTTGCCTTTTTCGGGTACCGGGATGCCTTGCAGCAGGATGAATTCGTGTGGAATCTGTACCATGATACCTGCACCGTCGCCCGTTTTGTTGTCGGCGCCTTCTGCTCCGCGGTGTTTCATGTTCTCCAGTACTCGCAGGGCGGAGTCCACCAGTTCGTGCGACTTGCTTCCGTTTAGGTTCACAATCATTCCCACACCGCAGGCATCGTGCTCTTGCGCGGGGTCATAGAGTCCTTCCTTTCGCCTGTCCGTTTTGTCGCAAATTTGGCTTGATAATTTTCCTCTCTGCTTTTTAATGCTTATTTCATCTTTCATATTTCTTCTTTTATTGATGTTTTTGTGTTAAAGTGTAATGCAAAGGTATAAATTATCTTTCTGTTTGTTCTTTCTATCTTTCATTTTCTGATAGGAATTTTTAGATATATTCATGTGTGGTGATAGAATAAAACCTAAATAGTCTATTTTTATTTTAGATTGTAATATATGAGTCTTTATATCTGCTAGATTGTTATTTTGCTCCCTTCTTGTAAAATTTATCCAAATGAAGCATTATGACGCTAATTCCGTTGTTTTATGTTATTATGATAAATAAATTATATAAATAATGACATAATGATATTTTTATTCCTAAATTTGCAGCTGAAATAAGGAGCGTACTGAACTATGGAGCTTGCAAGGGAAAAAAGTTATAGCATTGGCGACTTAAAATGATACAGGTCTCAGTAAAATTACCGATATTTGCATCCGAATTCAGGAAAAGACAACAAACAATCCAGTATAGCGATATGGAACCACTGAAACATGAATGCGGCGTGGCGATGATACGCCTTCTCAAGCCGCTCGACTATTATCAAAAGAAGTATGGCACGTGGATATACGGGCTCAACAAGCTCTATTTGTTGATGGAGAAGCAGCACAACCGCGGACAGGAGGGAGCCGGACTGGCCTGTGTCAAGCTGGCCGCCAATCCCGGCGAGGAATACATGTTCCGCGAACGTGCCTTGGGCTCGGGAGCCATTACCGAAATCTTTTCCACCGTGCAGAGCCACTTCAAGGACTTGACGCCCGAACAGCTGGTCGATGCCGGTTATGCCGAAAAATGCCTGCCCTTTGCCGGTGAGGTCTATATGGGCCACCTGCGCTACTCCACTACCGGCAAGTCCGGCCTGACGTATGTGCACCCCTTCCTGCGCCGCAACAACTGGCGGGCCAAGAACCTGGCTCTCTGCGGTAATTTCAATCTGACCAACGTGGACGAAATATTTGCCCGCATCACCGCCATGGGGCAACATCCCCGCAAGTATGCCGATACCTATATCATGCTCGAGCAGGTGGGCCACCGCCTGGACCGCGAGGTGGAACGCCTCTTCAACCTGGCCGAGGCCGAAGGACTGACGGGCATGGACATCACCCACTATATCGAAGAACATGTCGATTTGGCCAACGTGCTGCGTACCTCAAGTAAGGATTGGGACGGAGGCTACGTGATGTGCGGCCTGACGGGCAGCGGCGAGAGCTTCGCCGTGCGCGACCCGTGGGGCATCCGCACCGCCTTCTGGTATCAGGACGACGAGATAGCCGTGCTGGCCAGCGAGCGTCCCGTGATACAGACCGTGCTCAACGTGCCTGCCACCAGCATTCGCGAACTGCAGCCGGGACAGGCCGTCTTCATCAGCAAGGCGGGACGCCTGCGCACGGTGCAGATCAACAAGCCGCGCGAGCTGCGTCCCTGCTCCTTCGAGCGCATCTACTTCAGCCGCGGAAGCGACATGGACATTTACCGCGAGCGCAAGCTGCTGGGCGAGAAGCTGGTGCCCAGCATCCTGAAGGCCGTCAACTACGACATCGAACACACTGTTTTCTCCTTCATCCCTAACACGGCCGAAGTAGCCTTCTACGGCATGCTTCAGGGGCTGGACGAGTACCTCAACGAGGAGAAGGTGAAGCAGATAGCCGCCCTGGGCCACAACCCCAGCCACGACGAACTGGAGCGTATTCTCTCTCGCCGCATCCGCAGTGAGAAGGTGGCCATCAAGGACATCAAGCTGCGCACGTTCATCGCCGAGGGCAACACGCGCAACGACTTGGCCGCCCACGTCTATGACATCACTTACGGCAGTCTGGAGCCGGGCGTGGACAACCTCGTCATCATCGACGACTCTATCGTACGAGGCACCACCTTGCGGCAGAGCATCATCGGCATCTTGGACCGCCTCAATCCGAAGAAGATTGTCATCGTCAGCTCGTCGCCGCAGGTGCGCTACCCCGACTACTACGGCATCGACATGTCGCGCATGAGCGAGTTCATCGCTTTCAAGGCTGCCATTGAACTATTGCGCGACCGCGACATGAAGGACGTCATCGCCGCCGCCTACCGCAAGGCCAAGGCGCAGGCCGACCTGCCCAAGGAGCAGATGGTGAACTACGTGAAGGACATCTACGCCCCCTTTACCGACGACGAGATAGCGGCCAAGATGGTGGAGTTGCTCAAGCCCGAGAACGTCCGTGCCAAGGTGCAGATAGTCTATCAGCCTCTCCAGGGGCTGCACGAGGCCTGCCCCCACCATCCGGGCGACTGGTACTTCAGCGGCAACTATCCCACGCCCGGTGGCGTGAAGCTGCTCAACAGGGCTTTCATCGACTACATCGAACAAGTCTATCAATTCTAAGTATATGGAAGAAGAACAGAAGCAGAAGGACAAAGGAAATATCGACGGTTCCTCGTTGGCCATCGGCCTGTCATTAGGTACGGCCTTGGGCCTCATTTTCGACAACCTGGCCCTCTGGTTGCCCATGGGTGTAGCCATGGCTTTTGCCCTGAGTGTGATGAAGAAGCAGAAGAACAAAGACAACAACAGTAACAATAACGATACGAACAGACAATGAGAAACGTAACCCTTATCCTCGACGACGGTACCTGCTTCCGCGGCCAGTCGTTCGGTTATGAAAAGCCGGTAGCAGGCGAGGTGGTGTTCAACACGGCCATGACGGGATATCCCGAGAGCCTAACGGACCCCTCGTATGCCGGTCAGTTGATGACTCTGACCTACCCGCTGGTGGGCAACTACGGCGTGCCGCCCTTCACCATAGAAGGTAACGGACTGGCCACCTTCATGGAGAGTGAGAAGATACACGCCGAGGCCATCATCGTGAGTGACTACTCCGAAAACTACAGCCACTGGAACGCCATGGAAAGCCTGGCCGACTGGCTGAAGCGCGAACACGTGCCCGGCATCACGGGCATTGACACCCGCGAGCTGACCAAGGTGCTGCGCGAGCATGGTGTCATGATGGGGCGCATCGTCTTCGACGACGCAATGGATAATGGAGAATGGAAAATGGATAATTATGGAGAGGTGAACTACGTGGACCGCGTCTCCTGCAAAGACATCATCGTCTATGCCGCAGGGGAGAGCAAGACCTTCCCCGTCTCCACCCCGAAGGAGGAACTTAATTCTCAATTATCCATTTTCCATTCTCAATTAAAGAAGGTCGTCCTCGTTGACTGCGGCGTCAAGACCAACATCCTGCGCTGCCTCCTGCGCCGCGGCGTGGAGGTCGTCCGCGTGCCCTGGGACTACGACTTCAACGGGCTGCAGTTCGACGGCCTCTTCATCTCCAACGGGCCGGGCGACCCCGACACGTGCGATGCCGCCGTGCAGAACATCCGCAAAGCTATGGCCAATGAAAAGCTCCCCATCTTCGGCATCTGCATGGGTAACCAGCTCCTCTCCAAGGCCGGAGGCGCGCGGATATACAAGCTGAAGTACGGACACCGCAGCCACAACCAGCCCGTGCGCATGGTGGGCACGGAGCGTTGCTTCATCACCAGCCAGAACCACGGCTACGCGGTGGACAACAACACGCTGGGCGCCGACTGGGAACCGCTGTTCGTTAACATGAACGACGGATCGAACGAGGGCATCCGTCACAAGCGCAACCCCTGGTTCTCCGCCCAGTTCCACCCCGAAGCCGCTTCGGGACCCACGGACACGGAGTTCCTCTTCGACGAGTTCGTAAACCTGCTTAAGTAATCCTTCTTATATATAGTGTAAACACAATGAAAGAGAACAACATACGCAAAGTCCTGCTGCTCGGTTCGGGCGCGCTGAAGATTGGCGAGGCCGGCGAGTTCGACTACTCCGGTTCGCAGGCACTCAAGGCCCTCAAGGAAGAGGGCATCCGGACCGTCCTCATCAACCCCAACATCGCCACCGTGCAGACCTCGGAGGGCGTGGCCGACCAGATTTACTTCCTGCCCGTCACCCCCTACTTCGTCGAGAAGGTCATCGAGAAGGAGCGGCCGGACGGCATCATGCTGGCCTTCGGCGGGCAGACGGCGCTGAACTGCGGCGTGGCCCTCTACAAGGAAGGCGTGCTCGAGAAGTACAACGTCCAGGTGCTGGGCACCCCCGTGCAGGCCATCATCGACACGGAAGACCGCGAGCTGTTCGTCGGGAAGCTGAACGAAATCGGCGTGAAGACCATCCGCAGCGAGGCCGTGGAGAACGCCGAAGACGCCCGCCGCGCCGCCGCCGCGCTGGGCTATCCGGTCATCGTCCGTGCCGCCTATGCGCTGGGCGGACTGGGCTCGGGCTTCTGCGACAACGAGGAAGAGCTGAACGTGCTGGTCGAGAAGGCCTTCTCCTTCTCGCCCCAGGTGCTTGTCGAGAAGAGCCTGCGCGGCTGGAAGGAAGTGGAGTACGAGGTGGTGCGCGACCGCTTCGACAACTGCATCACCGTCTGCAACATGGAGAACTTCGACCCGCTGGGCATCCACACGGGCGAGTCCATCGTCATCGCCCCCAGCCAGACGCTCTCGAACACCGACTACCACAAGCTGCGCGAGCTGGCCATCCGCATCATCCGCCACATCGGCATCGTGGGCGAGTGCAACGTGCAGTATGCCTACGACCCCCAGTCCGAAGACTACCGCGTCATCGAGGTCAACGCCCGCCTCAGCCGCTCGTCGGCCTTGGCCTCGAAAGCCACGGGCTATCCGCTGGCCTTCGTGGCCGCCAAGCTGGGCCTGGGCTACGGTTTGTTCGACCTGAAGAACTCCGTTACCAAGACTACCTCGGCCTTCTTCGAGCCCGCGCTGGACTACGTAGTGTGCAAGATACCGCGCTGGGACCTCGGCAAGTTCCACGGCGTGGACAAGGAGCTGGGTTCGTCCATGAAGTCTGTGGGCGAGGTCATGGCCATCGGCCGCACCTTCGAGGAAGCCATCCAGAAGGGCCTGCGCATGATAGGGCAGGGCATGCACGGCTTCGTGGAGAACAAGGAGCTGGTCATCCCCGACATCGACCGTGCCCTGCGCGAGCCGACGGACAAGCGCATCTTCGTCATCTCGAAGGCCTTCCGCGCCGGCTATACTGTTGACCAGGTGCACGAACTGACCAAGATAGACCGTTGGTTCCTGGAGAAGCTGATGAACATCATGCGCACCTCCAAGGAACTGCACGAATGGGCTGGCAATCACAAGCAGCTTGCCGACCTGCCCGACGACTTGTTGCGCAAGGCCAAGCGTCAGGGCTTCTCCGACTTCCAGGTGGCCCGCGCCATCGGCATGGAGGGCGAGATGGAAGACGCCACCGTCGCCCTGCGCCGCCACCGCAAGGAGCGCGGCATCGTGCCCGTGGTGAAGCAGATAGACACGCTGGCCGCCGAGTATCCGGCGCAGACCAACTATCTGTACTTGACCTATAGCGGTGTGGCCAACGATGTTCACTATTTGGGCGACCACCGCAGTATCGTCGTCCTCGGTTCAGGTGCCTATCGCATCGGCTCCAGCGTAGAGTTCGACTGGTGCGGCGTGCAGGCCCTGAACACCATCCGCAAGGAGGGCTACCGCAGTGTGATGATTAACTATAATCCCGAGACCGTGTCTACCGACTACGACATGTGCGACCGCCTCTACTTCGACGAGCTCACCTTCGAGCGTGTCATGGACATCCTTGACCTGGAGAACCCGCATGGCGTCATCGTCTCTACCGGCGGTCAGATACCCAACAACCTGGCCCTGCGCCTCGACGCGCAGCAGGTCCGCATCCTCGGCACTTCGGCCCGTAGCATCGACAATGCCGAAGACCGCGACAAGTTCTCCGCCATGCTCGACCGCATCGGCGTGGACCAGCCCGAGTGGAGCGCGCTGACGTCGATGGAAGACATCAACGCTTTCATCCAAAAGGTAGGTTTCCCCGTACTTGTCCGTCCCAGCTACGTGCTGAGCGGCGCCGCCATGAACGTCTGCTCCAACCAGGAAGAACTGGAGCGCTTCCTCCAGCTGGCGGCCAACGTATCGAAGAAACACCCCGTGGTGGTGAGCCAGTTCATCGAGCACGCCAAGGAGGTGGAGATGGATGCCGTGGCACAGAACGGCGAAATCATCGCCTACGCCATCTCCGAGCACATCGAGTTTGCCGGCGTGCACTCGGGCGACGCCACCATCCAGTTCCCGCCGCAGAAGCTCTACGTGGAGACCGTGCGCCGCATCAAGCGCATCAGCCGCGAGATAGCCAAGGAGCTGAACATCTCCGGCCCCTTCAACATCCAGTTCCTGGCGCGCGACAACGACATCAAGGTCATCGAGTGTAATCTCCGTGCCTCCCGCTCGTTCCCCTTCGTCAGCAAGGTGCTGAAGCTCAACTTCATCGAGCTGGCTACGAAGGTCATGCTGGGCATCCCCGTGGAGAAGCCGGACAAGAACCTTTTCGACCTGGACTACGTGGGTATCAAGGCCTCGCAGTTCTCCTTCAACCGCCTGCAGAAGGCCGACCCCGTGCTGGGCGTCGATATGGCCTCGACGGGCGAGGTGGGCTGCATCGGCGACGACACCTCGTGTGCCGTGCTCAAGGCCATGCTCTCCGTGGGCTACCGCATCCCGAAGCAGAACATCCTGCTGTCCACCGGTTCCACAAAGCAGAAGGTGGACATGCTTCAGGCGGCCCGTCAGTTGCAGCGCAAGGGCTACAAGCTCTTCGCCACGGGCGGCACGTCGAAGTTCCTCACCGAGAACGGCGTGGAGAACACCCGCGTCTATTGGCCCAGCGAGGAAGGCCAGCCCCAGGCACTCGACATGCTCCACAAGAAGGAAATTGACATGGTGGTCAACATCCCCAAGAACCTGACGGCGGGCGAGCTGAGTAACGGCTACAAGATACGCCGTGCGGCCATCGACCTCAACATTCCGCTCATCACCAACGCCCGTCTGGCCAGCGCCTTCATCAATGCCTTCTGCACGATGTCGGTCGACGACCTGCGCATCAAGTCGTGGGCGGAGTATAAGTAATTCGAGCTTCCGCGCGAACCGTTATATGAATGGGCTGTCTTTCGGGGCAGCCCATTTGTTTTTTTACTGTTGCATCTGCGTTTGGATAGGATGCAACTTCAGCACCGTAACTATGGACTTCAGCGCCGTAACTATGAACATTAGCGCCGTAACTACGGACTTTATAGATCCCAACTACAATGTCTGTTTGCCCGGCTTAAACAATCATTATGTCCTGTGTCTAAATGCAGGGGAAGCATAAAAAAACAGGTTGTCTTTGTAACAAAACACTTCGCCCCGACGTCTGATGGGTATAGGACTGATAAAAGAAGAATAGAAGAAAGAGCACATGGATGCCGAGAGTTTCAAACGAATGTTTCTACCCTGCCACGCCAAGCTGTACGGAGTGGCCTGCAGGTTGCTGGAGAACGCCGAAGACGCCGAGGACCTCATTCAGGAAGCTTACCTGAAGCTGTGGAGCAAGCGCGAGGAGCTGACGCTCATCAGCAATCCTGAAGCCTTTGCTGTCACGCTGGTGAAGAACATGTGCTTCGACCTGCTGAGATCGGGCAAATACCTTTCCGACAGGCAACACCTGCCCCTGACCGAGGCACAGAACGCCCTGCCCGCCGACGGCCGGGACGCGAAGGACGACGCACAGCTGGTGAGGATGCTGATAGCCCGTCTGCCCCAGCAGCAGCGGATGGTGATGATGCTGCGCGATGTGAAGGGATGCTCCTACGAAGAGGTGGAGCGGCTGACGGGACTGAATGCGGTGAATGTACGTGTGCTCCTGTCGAGGGCGAGAAAGAAGATACGTGAAGAATTTACAAAATGGAACAACTATGAAAGTCGATGAAATGGAACGGTTGCTCGCTGCCTACTACGAAGGGACAACGGACGATCACGAAGAAAACAGGCTGAAGGAAGCCTTGCGCACGCAGGACGTGCCCGAACATCTGGAGGCCGACCGCAGGCTTTTGGTGGCCCTGAAGGAGGAGAGTCCACAGGAAGTACCTGTGCCTGAAGGGTTGGAAGAGAAGCTGTCGCGCCTGATAGACCGCAAGGACGAGGAGATGCCGCACTTCCTCCGTCTCAACCGTACGCGCCGCAACTGGCGTTGGGCGGTCGGCGTGGCGGCCACGTTCCTGGTGCTGATAGGCATCGGGTGGGGTGTGGCCACGATGGAGAAAAAGTCTGTGCCACCCACGCCGCTCGATACCTTCAGCGACCCGCAGGACGCTTATCGCGTGCTACAGGCCACGTTCTGCGAAATGTCGAGCAACTGGAGGGCCGGCATCGAACAAATGCAGGAAGTGCAGTCGCAGATGGACGTGGTGCAGAAAGAAGTGAAACAAGAATTATCCAAATAAAAATCATCAATTGTTATGAAAAACGTCAGATTACTTTTGGTCAGCCTACTGCTGGCATTACCGTTGCTGGGCCAGGCCCAACAGGAGTTGTTCAAGAAATACAGTGACATGAAGAATGTGTCGTCCGTCTATATCTCCAAAGCCATGCTGGAGATGAACCCCAGCCTGTTCACGAAAGACATCTACATCGGCAAGGCGGCTTCGCAGCTGAACTCGGTGCAGATTGTCTCGACGATGGATAAAATGATCAAAGTGGATTTGCTGAAAGACATCCGCGAACTGGTGAAGTCCTCACGCTACGAGCTGCTGATGAAGCAGAAGGGAACGGTGTCGTCCTCCGAGTTTTACGTCAGCCGCAAGGGCGACAAGGTGAAGGAGCTGATAATGGTAACCAACGGGGCTGCCTCGCTGAAGTTCGTTTACCTGGAAGGGGAGATGACGACCAAGGACGTGCAGAACATCCTGCTCTACCAGAATACCAGTGAATACGTCACCCCTTCCCGAGGCTATCAATTGGAAGACTTGCAGGCGATGGGCATACGGATACCCGACATCGACCTGAAAGACTTGCAGAGCACGTTCAGCTCCGACGAATGGAAGAAGTTCATCGAAGACATGAAGAAGCTGGGCGACGACATGAAGTCGCTTCGGGATTAAATGGGGCCGGCAACAGTACAGTGTTTTTACGTCCGCTGATATTCCTGCGGCGTCATGCCCGTCATCCGCTTGAAGAATTTGCTGAAGAACGATGGGTTCGGGAAGTGCAGCTCGTCGGCTATCTGGTAGGTGAGCAGGTCGCTGTGTTTCAGCAGCACCTTCGCTTCGAGGACGACGGCCTGGTTGACCCACTCCACGACGGTACGTCCGCTGACGTCGCGGATGACTGAACTCAGGTAACGGGGCGACAGGCAGAGGCGGTCGGCGTAGAAGGCGGTGGTGCGCTGCGTCTTACAGTGTTCGTTGACCAGCGTGATGAAGCGTCGGAACAGTTCCTCGTGGCGCGAGGGGCGGAGCAGTTCGTCACGTCGGCTGTCGGCCTGTAGGTAATGGAAGTTGTATAGCAGCGAGGTAATGAGGTGCTGCACCACTTCGCGACGGTAGGGCTGCAGGTGTACGGCCTCCCAGATCAGCGAGAAGTAAGTACCTGTCCGCTGCCATTCCTCTACATGATTATCCAGAAATACAGCCTGCTGAGTATGCCAGTCCGTCAGGATGCTGTGTTGCTGAGTAGGGATGAAATTGCTGTCGGCAGCCAGTGCCTGGATGTCGTAGTCGCTGCTGATGTCCACAATTTGTAGCAGGGCGTTGGGCGGGATGAGTCCGATGGTATGTTCTTTGATGGTATATTCCATCAGATTGACGGACATGCGCGCACAGCCTTTAATGCCTCTCAGAATGCGTACTTCTTTGGCACGGTAGGGCTGGCCTACGTGAAAGAAACGGTTGTTCATTTCGTACATACTGCTCACGATGCCCATTTCGCGGTTGATAAAGGCGTAGTCGTTGTCGGTGGCCACTCCCATTTCGTTCAGAAAGTTTAGAGTCAGGTCTATCGGTTTCTGTCTGTTCATAGATTTTTTTTGCAAATATGCATATAAAAGCAAGAAAAAAGGTTGATTGAAGAAGAAAAAGAAGAAATATTGTACAAATAGGACAGAATTGCTGAGCAAAAGAATGTATATCTGTTCAGTTTCCCTTTATCTTTGCAACATGATTGGTTCACTTAACTCTTGTTGCTTATGAAAAGAAACAGATTGCTCCTCTCTTTATTATTGTCTGCCCTGTGCCTGCCGCCGCTTCGTGCGCAGCTCTCGCTGGAAGAATGCCGCCGCCAGGCGCGCGACAATTATCCCCTCATCCGTCAGTATGGTCTGATTGAGCAGGCTGCGCAATACGACGTGGCCAATGCCGCCAAAGCCTATCTGCCGCAGGTCAGCCTCTCGGCCAAGGCGTCCTATCAGAGCGATGTGACCAAACTGCCTTTCGAGCTGCCTGGCATCGACGTCAACTTCATGCCCCGCGACCAGTATCAGGTGACGCTGCAGGTGCAGCAGTCCGTGTGGGACGGCGGCGAAACGAAATGGCGCAAGCTGCTGGTGAGGGCCGGGGCGGAGGTAGATACGGAGAAACTGAACGTGGACCTCTATGCGCTGGACGAGCGGGTGGACCAGCTTTACTTCGGCATCCTGCTGCTGGACGAACAGCTGGAGCAGAACCGCCTGTTGCAGGACAACCTGGAACGGACGCACCGCACGGTGAGCGCCTGCGTGGACAACGGCACGGCCAACCGCAGTGACCTAGATGAGGTAGCCGTGGAACAGCTCAGTACCCGCCAGCAGCGTGTGGCGATGGAGGCTTCGCGCCGTGCCTATGCCGACATGCTCCTGCTCTATCTGGGCCGTCCGTCCGAAGAAGAGTTGAAGCTGGAGAAACCGGCTGCCGATGAACCGGAAGGCGGGGAGAACCGTCGCCCAGAGCTGCGATGGTATGATGCGCAGACAGCCCGGCTCACAGCGCAGGATGCCTCGCTCCGCACTGGTTACATGCCCCGGCTGGGCCTCTTCGTACAGGGCGGCTACGGAAACCCTGGCTTGAACATGCTGGAGGACAAGTTCAAGGCCTACTACGTGGCGGGTGTCAGCCTGTCGTGGAACCTGGGACGGCTCTACACGCTGAAGAACGACCGCCGCCTGATAGAGAACAGCCGTCGAAGGTTGGAAACGGGACGCAGTACCTTCCTTTTCAACACGGGGCTGGAGGCTACCCGTCAAGAAGCCGATATGCGTGCTCTGCGACTCCAGATGAAGGATGACGACGAAATCATCCGCCTGCGAACCCGTATTCGCCAGGCTTCGGAAGCCAAGCTGCAGAGCGGCACATATACGGTGAACGACCTCCTGCGCGACATCACCGCCGAGAGCCTGGCCCGCCAGCAGAAAGCCATCCACGAGATACAGTGGCTGATGAAGCTGTACGACTGGAGGCACACGCTGAATAATTGAGAGTTGAAAATTGAGAATGGAGAATTAATTGTTCGTCATTTGTCATTAATCATTAACCATTTACCATGCATATGAGATTCTTTACAACAACTTTTCTTCTTCTGACTTTGGCCGCCTGTTCGGGTGGCGGTGACAGCTACGACGCTACGGGTACCTTCGAGACGACCGAGGTCGTTGTGTCTGCCGAGGCTTCGGGCAAACTGCTCCGCATGGATGTGGAGGAAGGCATGAAGCTGGAAGCCGGTCAGGCGGTGGGACAGGTGGACACCGTGCAGCTCTACCTCAAGAAACTGCAGCTGGAGGCCAGCGCGCGTTCCGTATCGGACCAGCGCCCCGACATCCGCAAGCAGATAGCCGCCACGCAGGAACAGATTCGTCAGGCCGAACGTGAGCGCGACCGTGTGAAGCGTCTGCTGGAGGCCGATGCGGCCAACCGCAAGCAGCTGGACGATGCCGAGTCGTTGCTCCAGGTGTTGCACAAGCAGCTGGCGGCGCAGAATTCCTCCTTGCAGAACAGCGACCGCAGCCTGTCGTGGCAGTCGTCGTCCGTCGATATCCAAGTGGCGCAGGTGGACGATCAGCTGGCCAAGTGCCGTGTCTGCGCTCCCGTGGCAGGAACTGTCCTGGCGCAATATGCCGAGGCGGGTGAGTTCGTGGTACCCGGCACACCGCTCTTCCGGCTGGGCGACATGGAGCGGATGTACTTGCGTGCTTACGTCACCGGCGAGCAGTTGGCCGAAGTCCGGCTGGGGCAGACGGTGACCGTCGTGGCCGACTACGGCGGCGGGCAGCAGCGTGAATACGAGGGGCAGGTGACGTGGATTTCGGACACTTCGGAGTTTACACCCAAGAACATCCTGACACGCGACGAACGGGCCAATCTAGTCTATGCCGTCAAGGTAGCCGTGCGCAACGATGGCGGACTGAAGATAGGCATGTACGGTGGTCTGCGTTTTTGAGTCATTGTAAATTGTATGATGATGGAAACCATACTGACAGCAGACAGACTGACGAAGAGCTACGGCGCGGTGAAGGCCGTGGACAGTGTATCATTCGCGGTGCGTCGCGGTGAGATCTTCGGGCTCATCGGTCCCGACGGGGCGGGGAAGACCACCCTGTTCCGCCTCCTGACCACCCTGCTCCGTCCGGACAGCGGACGGGCCGTGGTGGCGGGCTTCGACGTGGAGCGGCAGTACAAAGAGATACGCCGCCGTGTGGGCTACATGCCCGGACGCTTTTCGCTCTACCCGGACCTGACGGTAGAGGAGAACCTCCAGTTCTTCGCCACTGTCTTCGGCACCTCCATCCGCGAGAATTATGACCTGGTGCGAGACATCTACAGCCAGGTAGAACCCTTTCGCACGCGCCGTGCCGGTGCCCTCTCGGGTGGCATGAAGCAGAAGCTGGCCTTGAGCTGCGCCCTCATCCACAAGCCCGAGGTGCTGTTCCTGGACGAACCCACCACAGGCGTGGACCCTGTGTCGCGCCGGGAACTGTGGGACATGCTCCGCCGCCTGAAGGAGCAGGGCATCACCATCGTTGTCTCCACCCCCATCGTGGACGAGGCGCGGCAGTGCGATCGCATCGCTTTCCTCAACCGGGGACAGGTGCACGGCATTGACACGCCCGACCGCATCCTAACGCGCTTTGCCGACATTCTCTGTCCGCCGGGTCTCAGTCACGACGAGACTCGGCATGCCGACCGTCCGGTTATTGAGGTGGAGGGGCTGACGAAGCAGTTCGGCTCGTTCGTGGCTGTGGACCATATCTCGTTCAGTGTAGGGCGGGGCGAAATCTTCGGTTTCCTGGGTGCCAACGGGGCGGGGAAGACCACCGCCATGCGCATGCTCACGGGCCTGAGCCGACCTACGGGCGGACGGGCCGTGGTGGCGGGCTTCGACGTGGAGCGGCAACCCGAGGAGGTGAAACGCCACATCGGCTACATGAGTCAGAAGTTCTCGCTCTACGAAGACCTGAAAGTGTGGGAGAACATCCGCCTCTTTGCGGGCATCTACGGCGTGAAGGAGGCCGACATCGGTCCGCGCACCGACGAGGTGTTGCGACGCATCGGACTGGAGGCGGAGCGCAACACGCGCGTGGGCAGCCTGCCCCTGGGCTGGAAACAGAAGCTGGCCTTCTCCGTGGCTGTGTTCCACGAGCCGGAGATTGTCTTCCTGGACGAGCCGACGGGTGGGGTGGACCCCGCCACGCGCCGCCAGTTTTGGGAGCTCATCTACCAGGCGGCCGACCGCGGCATTACGGTCTTCGTCACCACCCACTTCATGGACGAGGCGGAGTATTGCGACCGCATTTCCATCATGGTGGACGGGCGCATCCGTGCCCTCGACTCGCCCGACGGACTGAAACGCACCTTCCACGCCGCTACGATGGACGAAGTGTTCCGGCGGCTGGCGCGCGAGGCGGAGCGGGCGACGTGATACGAAGCGATATGTAAGATTATCGGCCTCTAACTCCCTCTAACTTCTTTAACACCTGATTGAAATGAAACAGTTCCTCATATTTGCCGGCAAGGAATTCCGCCACATCTTCCGCGACCGCAGGACGATGCTCATCCTGCTCGTGATGCCCGTGGTGCAGATCATCCTGTTCGGCTTCGCCATCACCACCGAGGTGCAGAACGTGCGCATGGCCGTGCTCGACCCTTCGGACGACGTGCTGACGCGGCGCATCGTCGAGCGGCTGGACGCTTCGGAGTACTTCACACTGACGGCCCGCTTCCACACGCCGCAGCAGATGGACGAGGCTTTCCGCCGCTCGCAGGTGGACATGGCCGTGGTGTTCAGCCCCGATTTTGCGGGCGGAGTCTACACCGGCGACGCCGCCGTCCAGCTGGTCTGCGACGCCACCGACCCCAACACCGCCACCATGCAGACCAGCTACGCCACGGGCATCATCACCGCCGCCACCGGCGAACTGCTGCCTGCCGGAGTGCGCGCCCCCCAATTGCGGCCCGAAGTGAAGCTGCTCTACAATCCGCAGATGAAGAGCGTCTACAACTTCGTGCCCGGCGTCATGGGACTCATCCTGATGCTGATTTGTGCCATGATGACGTCCGTCTCCATCGTCCGCGAAAAGGAGATGGGCACGATGGAAGTGCTGCTCGTCTCGCCCGTTCGGCCCATCTTCATCATCCTGTCCAAGGCCGTGCCCTACTTCGTGCTTTCGTTCGTCAATCTCACGACTATCCTCCTGCTGTCCGTCTACGTGCTCCACGTGCCCGTGGCGGGCAGCCTGCCGTGGCTCGTGGCCGTGTCGCTGCTCTTCATCTTCGTGTCGCTCTCGCTGGGTCTGCTCATCTCCACCCTGACGCAGACGCAGGTGGCCGCCATGCTGGCCTCGGGACTGGTGCTGATGATGCCCACCATGCTCCTGTCCGGCATGATTTTCCCCGTGGAGAGCATGCCTTGGGTGCTTCAGGGCATTTCGGCGGCCATTCCGGCGCGTTGGTACATCCAGGCCGTGCGCAAGCTGATGATACAGGGCGTCGACGTGGTGAATGTGCTCACCGAGGTGGGCGTGCTGGTGGGCATGGCGGTCGTGCTGATTTCGGTCAGCCTCCGCAAGTTCAAAAACCGGCTGGAGTGAGGCGCAGGAGCCGGGGCCTCGACGGCCCGAATTTAACATTTTGACACCGGAAGGTGCATTCGAGGGCTCGGAATCCCCTTTCCGCTATCAAAAAATGCGTTTCGAGGGGTCGAAACCCATTTTCCGAAACCGAAAGACGGTTTCTGAGGGGTCGAAACCCATTTTCTGAAACCGAAAAATGGTTTCTGAGGGGTCAAAACTCATTTTCCGAAACCGAAAAATGGTTTCTGAGGGGTCAAAACCCATTTTCCGAAACCGAAAGCCGGTTTCTGAGGGGTCAGAACCCGAAAACCGGAAAAAACGCCCGAACAGAATAAAAAAAGAAGACTATGATAAAGTATCTGATAGAAAAAGAATTCAAGCAGCTCTTCAGGAACCCGTTCATCCCGAAGCTCATCCTGCTGTTCCCCTGCATGATTATGATCCTGATGCCGTGGGCGGCCAGCCTGGAGATCAGGAACATCCGGCTGGACATCGTGGACGGCGACCGCAGCCCCCTGTCGCGGCGGCTGGTGGAGAAGGTGGCGGCGTCTGACTATTTCCGCGTGGCGGCCTTCCCGGCGACCTACGAGGCGGCTCTGCGGCATGTGGAAGCCGGCTCGGCAGACATCGTGCTGGAGATTCCGCGCGACTTCGAGAAGGACTGGATGCGCGGCGGCGCGCCCCGCCTGCTGGTGGCCGCCAATGCGGTGAATGGCACGAAGGGCGGCATGGGCAGCTCCTACCTGGCATCCATCGTCTCGGACTACGCCCGCAGCCTGTCCGCCGCCGAGGGGCGCTCTGTGGCGCCCGCTGTCAGGCTGCCGCAAGTGTCGGTGCAGACGCTGAACCTCTACAATCCACGGCTCAACTACAAGCTCTTCATGGTTCCGGCCCTGATGGTGATGCTGCTCACTCTGATCTGCGGCGCTCTTCCGGCCTTGAACGTGGTGGGCGAGAAGGAGGCGGGCACCATCGAGCAGATCAACGTGACGCCTGTACGCAAGTTCACTTTCATCTGCGCCAAGCTGGTGCCTTACTGGCTGACAGGGCTCGTCGTGCTCACCATTGCCTTCCTCCTGGCATGGCTGCTCTACGGCATCCTGCCGGCGGGCCATTTCCTGACGCTCTATTTCTTTGCAATCATCTTCCTGCTGCTCGTGTCGGGTTTCGGGCTGGTGGTATCCAACTATTCGTCCACGCTCCAGCAGGCCATGTTCGTCATGTTCTTCTTCATGCTGATTCTGGTGCTGATGAGCGGCCTTTTCACGCCCATCCACAGCATGCCCCGCTGGGCTCAGACCATCACTTACGCCAACCCCCTGCGCTACTTCGTCGAGGTGATGCGCACTGTCTACTTGCGTGGCGGCGGCGTGGCCGACCTGCTTCCGCAGCTGGGCATGCTCCTGCTCTTTGCCGCCTGCTTCAATCTGTGGGCCGTGAAGAGTTACCGCAAGAGCGGCTGAAGGCGTCTCAGGCTAGCTTGAAGCGGATGCGCCAGCGCTTTTCCGCCTCGTCCCAGTCGTGGCTGATGATGCGGAAGGTACCGATTTCTGCCGTGTTGGCCACGTGCGTACCGATGCAGAGGCACTCGTCGTAGTCGCCCACCTTCACCACGCGCACCGTCTGCGAGGCGTCGTCGGGCAGGCGTTTTAGGTCGAAGCGTCCGCGCGCCTCCTCCTGCGTGATGAATTCCGTGGTGACGTCCAGGTGGCGGCCGATGACTTCGTTCACGGCATCCTCCAGCCGTTTCACGTCTTCTTCCGTCGGCTGCTGCTCCAGGCGGTAGTCCAGCTTGCTCTTCTTCCGTTCGATGTGTGCCGCAATCGACCTTCCGCACCCGAAAAGGCGTATCATGGTCTGGTTGATAATGTGTTCGCAGGTGTGCATGGGCGGGTATTCCTGCTTGTTGTGCTCGTTGAGCGTGGGTTGCTGTTCCATATTGAAAAGTATTTTGTTGGTTTTATTTTTCATAAAGAACCCTCATTCTCTGCAGACAAAGAATGAGGGTACTCTTCTACTTTCTATAGTCGTTTATCTACAAGCGTAGTACATGTCTGTCGACACAGCCAGTCTTGCATTGGCCACGCCCTGCGCGTCCAGCGTGACGGTCAGGTCTTCGCCGTTGGGCAGCGTCATCTGTGCCGTTCCGTCGTTGTTTAGTCTTACGAGTTCGGTGCTCACGCCGTCGGCCACCACGTTCCACGTGTTCAGGCTCTTGTCGTAGATCAGTTCCATCGGCGCCGTCTCGTCGCCTTCCTTCGTGATAGAATATCCGTTTTCTAGTGTTTCGACTAGGTAGTTTCCATTTTCACCTTGCACTTTCTTAATGTCACCGACACTTGCCATCGGATTGCTTCCACTCCAGAATTCAATGGAGTTAATAATAACCGCATCTGCAAAATAACAAACGCCATAAACGGGAATAATATTGAGAGCTAAAAAAACCAGTTCATTCACAAATTTATTTCCAATACTTTGATTCCAACTGACTAATCTGCTGTGCAAGCCGAAAGAGCCAATACACGAACTGAAAAGGAATGCACCGCAAATCATTACGGCAGCTGCCATTTTAAGATTAAATTTTTTCATAATTTTTTCTTCTTTGGTGTTTAAGATTAAAAAACTTTCTGCATTAGATTTGTGCAAATATACACTTTTATCTATAAAATGCTATCAAATGGAAAGATTTTCTTTTCTTTTTTCTTATGTGTAGGCATTCATAATTTCTAGGTAATAGCAGTTGTTAAACAGGCTTTTTTTTCTATATTTGCGCCACTTTTGCTGAAGCGTAAGTTTCGTAATGAATAAAATGTAAAGAAGTAAGTAATGAAAGTACGATTTATAAGCCTGGCCAGTGGCAGCAGTGGCAATTGCTATTATCTGGGCACCGAAAAATATGGTATTTTGATAGATGCAGGTATAGCGGCCCGCAGCATCCGGAAAATCTTGAAAGAATATGGCATCGGCATCGAGACCATCCTTGCAGTGTTCGTCACGCACGACCATGCCGATCACATCAAAGCATTGGGTGGCTTGGGTGAAAAACTGAATATCCCTATTTATACTACTGCACGTGTCCATGAAGGCATTGGTCGCAGCTATTGCATGACGGAAAAACTGCATACTTCTGCCCGTTATTTGGAAAAGCAGACTCCTATGCAACTGGAAGATTTTTGCATTGAATCCTTTGAAGTTCCTCACGACGGTACTGACAATGTGGGCTATTTTATTACGATTGGCGACAAGAAGTTTGCATTTTTGACCGACTTGGGTGAAATCACTCCCGTTGCTGCAGAATATATCTGTCGAGCCAACTATTTGGTTTTGGAAGCTAATTATGATGACGAAATGTTGCAAATGGGGCCGTATCCTCCCTATTTAAAGGAACGTATCAAAAGCCGGACAGGACATATGAGTAATGCAGCAACTGCTCAATTTCTAGCAGACCACTTCAGTAACCAACTGCGTTACATTTGGCTGTGTCATCTCAGTAAAGACAATAATCATCCTGAACTTGCCTATAAGACGATAGAACTGAAGCTGCATGATTATGGAATTGTGGTCGGACGGGATGTCCAACTATGCGCTTTAAAGCGTACTACACCTTCTGAACTCTACGAATTTGAATAAAAAATGCCGCTTCCATCGAAAAAAAACTGTTTTTTATTTGTTGGTTCAAATAAAAGAACTACCTTTGCACCCGCAAACGAAAAAGAGAGGCACTCTTAGCTCAGTTGGTAGAGCAACTGACTCTTAATCAGTGGGTCCAGGGTTCGAATCCCTGAGGGTGTACTAATCAAGAAAAAACTTTCTTGGGAAAGGTATTCGGGGTGTAGCGCAGTCCGGTTAGCGCACCTGCTTTGGGAGCAGGGGGTCGTGGGTTCGAATCCCGCTACCCCGACAATAGAGAATCAAGGAGTTACAATAAAACGTAGCTCCTTTTTTTGTTGCCCGAATGAGGCGGTTGAATTGTCAGTTGGCTTGGATAGTGTCAACCAAGATGTCAACCATTAAAAACGATGAATGCAACTGTAAATGTAGTGTGCTACAAATGGAAAACATTATCAAATGGCGAACATCCTTTGATGCTTCGCATCTGTAAGGACGGTAAACGGAAATACCAAAGTTTGGGAATATCGGTCAATCCGAAACATTGGGATTTTAAGAAGAACATTCCAAAGCACAAATGCCCAAATAAAGAATACATCCAAAAGATTATTTTGGATAAGAAGTTGGAGTTTCAAGAGCGAGTGCTTGAAATGAAAGCCGACCAAAAAGACTATTCGGCTGAAACACTTGTCGCGATGCAAGAGCAAACGACAACAATTAAAACTGTCGGATGCTTCTATCAAGAAATCATTGCCCAATGCAAAGCCGATAATAAATGTGGAAACAGATTGGTTTATCTCAATTCTTACAATTCGTTGATGAGGTTTACAAATGGTAGATTGGAAATTCCTTTTGATACAATAAATGTGGCATGGCTTGAAAAATACGAGAAATGGCTTCGGGCAAATGGAAATAAAGAAACAACAATCAGTTTGATGTTTCGTACCTTGCGTAGCACATATAATAAGGCTATCAATGTCAAATGTGCCCGAAAGTCTGATTATCCGTTTGACGAATATAAAATATCCAAGTTCGACACCACTACTCAAAAACGAGCCATAGCCAAGACGGAAATATTGAAATTCACGGAAGCATCCCAGCCGATAGGTCAGAAGAAATACGTGGAATTGAGCAAGGACATATTTATATTTAGTTACCTGTGTGGCGGTATCAATTTTACCGATATTGCCAATTTAACACAAGAGAATATTGTCAATGGCAGATTGCACTATATCCGTCAGAAAACGGGAAAGCCAATAAAGATTGGCATACCGCAGGAAGCTATGCTGATAATAGAGAAATACACAAAAAAGAGTAACGGCTATCTGTTCCCGATATTGAATGTAAAAGTTCATAAAACTGCTTTGCAGAAGCAGAATAGGATTCATAAAATACGTGGCAAAGTGAATGAGATTTTAAGAATACTCGGCAAGCGTTTGGGAATTGA
>CHCFR05602__coassemble_244_pt1 | contig 40416 bp, 35 predicted proteins | sample CHCFR05602__metabat2_low_PE_022 | metagenome-assembled genome bin CHCFR05602 | reverse complement strand
AGGAATAAAAATATAAAGATAGAATCATGGGAAATATTACTTCTGAAAGTATCATCAGCGATTTGCGTTATCTGCAATTATTGTCCCATAGCTTTCCGACGATAGCTGATGCCAGTACCGAGATTATCAATCTGGAGGCAATTCTGAATCTGCCTAAAGGAACGGAACATTTTTTGACTGACATACATGGAGAATATGAAGCTTTTCAGCACGTGCTGAAGAATGCATCGGGAGCAGTGAAGCGTAAGGTGAATGAAATATTCGGTCATACCTTGCGTGAGAGTGAGAAGAAGGAACTTTGTACGCTGATTTACTATCCGGAGGAAAAACTGCAACTGATCAAAGCGTCCGAGAAGGACTTGGATGACTGGTATTTGATTACGCTGAACCAGTTGGTTAAGGTTTGCCAGAATGTGTCGTCCAAATATACGCGTTCTAAAGTTCGGAAGGCTTTGCCTGAAGACTTCTCTTATATCATTCAAGAGTTGTTGCACGAGTCTACTATCGATCCCAACAAGCATGCTTATATCAATGTTATCATCAGTACCATTATCTCTACCAAGCGTGCCGATGATTTTATTATAGCTATGTGTAACCTGATACAGCGGCTTACTATCGATTTGCTGCATATCGTGGGTGACATATATGATCGTGGACCGGGAGCGCACATCATAATGGATACGCTTTGTGATTATCATAACTTTGATATTCAATGGGGAAACCATGATCTTCTTTGGATGGGAGCAGCCTCGGGAAATGATGCCTGTATGGCAAATGTTATCCGTATGTCCATGCGTTATGCCAATTTGGCCACATTGGAAGACGGATATGGTATCAATCTACTGCCGTTGGCTACGTTTGCCATGGATGTCTATGGAGATGATCCTTGTGAGATCTTTGCGCCGAAATTGAATTTTTCCGATTCTCGTTACAATGAAAAGACATTGCGTCTCATTACACAGATGCATAAAGCCATTACCATTATTCAGCTGAAACTGGAAGCTGCCATCATTGACCGTCGGCCGGAGTTAGGTATGGGCAACCGGAAGCTGTTGCATCTGATAGATTTCGAACGAGGAGTCTTTATGTACGATGGAAAGGAATATGCTTTACGTGACACAAACTTCCCGACAATCGATCCGGCAGACCCCTATAGGCTTACGGAAGAAGAGCATGATTTGATGGAGAAGATACATGCTTCTTTCATGAATAGTGAGAAATTGAAAAAACACATGCGCTGTCTGTTTACCTACGGTGGCATGTATCTGGTATGCAATAGTAATTTACTCTACCATGCGTCGGTTCCTTTGAATGCTGACGGAAGCTTCAAGCATGTGATAATCAATGGAAAGGAGTATTGGGGAAAGAAACTGTTGAAGAAGGTAGACCAATTGGTACGTACCGCTTACTTTGGGGAAGATAGTTCGGATGAAAAGGCGTTTGCGCTTGACTATATGTGGTATATGTGGTGTGGTCCGGATGCTCCTTCGTTCGATAAGGACAAAATGGCTACGTTTGAGCGCTATTTTGTAGAAGACAAATCGTTGCATAAGGAGACGAAGGGATATTATTATACACTGCGGAATGAAGTGGAAGTATGTAACAGAATTTTGCGGGAGTTTGGCATAGATCCCGAAGCTCATGCCCATATCATCAACGGGCATGTGCCGGTCAAAACTATCAAGGGAGAACAACCCATTAAGGCTGAGGGAAAAATGCTTGTAATTGACGGAGGATTCTCCAAAGCCTATCAGCCGGAAACGGGTATAGCCGGATATACATTGGTCTATCATTCGCATGGTTTGCAGCTGGTACAGCACGAACCTTTCCAAAGTCGGCAGAAAGCTATTGAAGAGGGGCAGGACATCAAGTCGACCACATTCCTGGTGGAATTCAATTCGCAACGTATGATGGTAAAGGATACGGATAAAGGACGTGAACTGCGTACTCAAATTGAAGATTTAAAGAAACTCCTTGTGGCCTATCGTACCGGTCTGATAAAAGAGCATGTATGATTGGGCAATTAGCAGGAGATTGAATTATTGAATCCGGAGGGCGGCATTTAGTATTTGAACAGTACAATGCCGCCCTCTATGATTATTCCTTTGTCATAGGTCGCATTACGGTCGTAGTGGCGGTCCCAGCCATAGCCTCCACTGACAAATAGGCCCACATTTTCGGTCAGTCTGTATTCCATATTGATACGTGTTTGCAGAGAATATAGACGGGCTGGACAGTTTACCTCGTTCTTGCGGAATGTTTCAATATGACTGTATCCCAGGTCTCCGCTGACAAATAGACGTTTGTAGAGAGGCAATTCTGCTCCGGCACGATAGAAAACCGCACCGGAAAACTTATCGTTAAAGTCAAAATAGGGAGCACCAACTCCTAGAATAGTGTAAAGCTTGTTGTTTTTGAAACGAGCGCCCAGATTCAATTTAGTCGTATTGCTTCCTGAAACCAAGAGTTGTATGCGGGTGTGCGGATTGGCATTGACTAAGCCCAGTTGTAAGCCGTCGAATTTCTCCTTGTAATAATTGAACAAGCCGATTTGCATTCCCTTGGCACGAGAAGCCATATTGAGCAAGCCGATTTGTACTCCTTTGAGTTCGCGTCCCGCTACATTCCCTATTCCCGACAGTTGGAGTCCCTGCATATCTTCACCTGTAATGTTAAGTAGCCCGCCTAGGTGTACTCCCGCTGAAGAACCTCCGGCCACGTTCATCAATCCAGATAGTGTCAGTCCGTGATAGTTGTTGCCTGTAATGTTGGCTATACCAGTCAGTAGTAGACCGCTACCATTATCGCCAATGAAGTTCATCAATCCGGCAGCAGTAATTCCCCGGTTGTTCTCACCTGTGATGCTGACTAAGCCTGAGGCCAACATTCCTACCCCTTCATTCCCATTGATACTGACCATTCCGGTAGCGGACAGCCCTCGATAGCCATGTTTGTTGATGTTGGTGATTCCTGACAGTTGGATGCCTTGCATACGATGGCCTACACTGTTTGAAAATCCTGCCAATTGGATGCCTTTTACATTCTGTCGTGTGTTGCTTCCCAATATATTAATTCCCAGTCCGGTCAGATTGTTCTGTGAAGAAAAAAAGCCCAGGTTGAAGATTGTAGTACCTATGCTGTCGGCTGTTTGTGTAGAGATGCCTTTCCATAATGACAGATTGATACCGACGGGTTTCAGTGAGCTGGAAGCCAACTGTTGGGTAGGGGATTGGGCAAAAAGAGTCCCTGCCATGAGCAGGGACATCAGAAGTATTATAGAGTTTTGTTTTCTCATCCTTTGGCTTCTTGATACAGGAAACGCTTGATGGACTTCTTGGGAGTCTTTTCAAACTCTTCCGGATAGATTTTCATTTTATAAAGCTGGCTGTAGGCTGGAAGTTCGGCATTCAAGGCTACCCGATTTTCTTCCATAACCCGTTCGATGTCTTCGTTGGTCAGGCCATGGGCAAAGGCATCGTCAAAGTCTGGATAGACCAGGCCGACCAGTCGTTCGTTCTGCTGTACAATGATGCTTTCGGCCACATACGGCATATTGTTCAGTTTGTCTTCAATTTCCTCCGGATAAATGTTCTGTCCGCTGGGGCCAAGGAGCATATTCTTGCTGCGTCCCTTGATCGTAACGTTTCCTTCACGGTCCATCAGAGCTAAGTCACCTGTATGCAGCCAGCCGTCCGGTTCCAGTACTTCCTGGGTAGCTTCTTCGTTTTTGTAGTAGCCAAGCATCACGTTGGGGCCGCGGCAGATGATTTCACCTGGGATATTTTCCGGGTCTGGTGAGGCTATTTTGATTTCCATACGTGGGGCAGCTTTTCCGCATGATCCCGGTTTGAAGCGTTTCCAGTCTTCGTAGCAGATAATAGGACCGCATTCGGTCATGCCGTAACCTACGGTATAGGGGAAATCTATCATTTTGAGAAACTGTTCTACATCGTGATTGAAGGCTGCTCCACCGATAATGACCTCTTCGAAGTTTCCGCCGAATGCCTGTACCACTTGTTCGCGTACGGTAGCCTTGATCTTATCGTTGACAAAAGGTACTTTCAGCAATAGTTTCATAGTCGGTGTTTCCAGTTTGGGCAATACATTCTTTTTGATAATCTTTTCGATGATGAGCGGCACGGCGACAACGATGCGTGGCTTCACTTCGGCAAATGCCTGGAAAATAATCTTCGGACTTGGCATGCGGGTCAGGTAATAGATGTGGCAACCCACAGCAATTTCATACAGGAATTCAAAGGCCAGTCCGTACATGTGGGCCATCGGAAGCATGGATACAACTTTGTCACCACATTTCAGCGGCAGAACTTGGAAGGCGAAGGCTGTATTCGACCAAAGGCTGCGGTAGGGCAGCATTACTCCCTTGGAGTAGCTGGTGGTTCCCGAAGTGTAGTTGATGACGGCCAGTTCCTCCGGCTGGTCTTTGTGATAAGAAACGTGTTCCTTGCGGAAGTTCTTAGGATATTTCTTGCCAAAGAGTTCGTTGAGGTGTTCGCGGGCATAATCCACCTTTTCGCTTCGGGAAACGAGAATCGAAAAGTCTGTCATCATGAAAATGCCTTCCAGCAGTGGCATGGCGTTTTCATTCAGATTTTCCCATACCATATCGCCCACAAAAAGCAGTTTGGCTTCAGAGTGGTTTACAATGTTGTGTATGTTGTCAGCTTTGAATTCGTGCAGGATGGGTACAATGACTGCTCCGTAGGTCAGTGTAGCCAGGAAGGTGACTCCCCAATGCGAGCTGTTACGACCGCAGACGGCAATTTTGTCTCCTTTCTTAATGCCGCTTGCTTCAAAGATAATGTGAAGCTTTTCTATTTTTCGTGCAACGTCTTTGTATTGTAGGGTTGCTCCCTTGTAGTCGGTCAGGGCGTCCAGATCCCAGTTTTCTTTAATACTCTTCTCAATGTATGCGATAAAACTTTGTTCCATAATTATTGCACATTTTTGTTAGATTTGTGCAAATATAGCTTTTCCTCTATATAACACAAACGAATTAATATAAATTTTGTTGTTTAGGCAACAAGTTCCTGTTTGTTTCTTCTTGCTTGCCGTTTGGTATAAATTTTGTCGATAACCAGTGCGATGGCTCCGTCTCCTGTGACGTTGCAGGCTGTTCCGAAACTGTCCATGGCAATGTACAGAGCTATCATCAACGCCTGTTCCGATTCGCCGAAACCCAAAATGGACTGAAGGATGCCGAGTGATGCCATGATGGCTCCTCCGGGGACTCCCGGTGCCGCAACCATTGTGATCCCCAGCATGAAGATGAAACCGGCAAACAATTGGAAGTCATAGTGTATGCCTTGCATTATCATCAGTGCCAGGGCACAGGCCACAATCTTCAGCGTACTGCCGGACAGATGGATGGTGGCACAGAGCGGAATGACAAATCCTGCTATTCCGGGTGATACGCCATTTTTGACGGTCTGTTCCAGGGTGACGGGGATGGTGGCGGCCGACGACTGCGTGCCCAGTGCCGTGAAGTAGGCAGGCATCATCCGTCCCAGTAGTCTGAATGGATTGCGGCGAACGAACAGTGCAGCGATGCAATACTGGAAGACCAGCAGGAAGATGTGCAGCAGGAAGATGATACCGATAATCTTAATAAACACACTGAGAATGCCGAATACCTGTCCTGAGCGGGTCATGTTCAAGAAGATGCCGAAAATATAAACGGGCAGTAAGGGCAAGATGACAGTACTGATGGTTTTCACGACAATTTCCTGAAAGTCCAGTGCTACGTTCTTCAGCGCATCTGTCTTCAGGTGGGCCAAGCCCAGTCCCAAGGTGAAGGCCAGGACGAGGGCTGTCATGACATTCATTAGCGTAGGAATGGCTACGTTGAAGTAGGGGAGGATGCCTTGGGCCTCGCTCACTTGCTCCAGCGGAACGTCCTGCTGTATGAGCGACGGGAAGAAGGTAGTGCCGGTGAAGTAGGACAGGAAGCCTGCGAACAGCGTGGCACCATAGGCTATCAGTACGGTGGCCAGTAACATCTTGCCTGCTCCTTTGCCGATGTTGGCAATGGCGACGGTCACCAGCCCGACGATAATGAGTGGGATGGAGAAGTTCAGGAATTCACTGAAGATGCTGTTGAACGTGACAAATGCCCTGATCAGCATCATGGGTAGCACATTTCCGAAGGCGATGCCCGCAGCGATGGCTATCACGATGCGGGGCAGGAGGCCGATATGTATCTTTTTCATTTAAATCTCATTTTTCCTATGAACAAATAAAGAACGCTTTTTGTTTTACAAACAGTATCAATTATGAAAACATATACGAAGGAAACAGCTATGGGAACTTATCATGCGTTGATTGAACATCTCATCGGCATGATGAACGCCTCTCCGGAGAAAGTATTCAATTTTGCTTTTTCAGGAGGCGATGGTCTGTGGCCTTTGTTTGATGTTTGGGCCTATGATTACGGCGATGTAACTCCCTGGCATCGGATGCGTATTTATTGGACCGATGAGCACCATGTTCCCATGGAACATTCGGACAGTAATTACGGCATTTTTTCCCGACTGTTGATTGATAAGGTTTCTTTTCCGTCCGATTCGGTTTTTCCCATCCTTTGTGGCAGTGCTTCCAATTTGAAGGCGGAGGCGGTTCGTTATGCCGGCAAGGTTCGTGCAGCTGTGCCCATGGTTGGCGGTATACCGGTGTTCGATGCGGTGCTGCTGGGTGTAGAGCCGGACGGACATGTCGCATCGCTTTATCCCGGACAGGAGCATTTGCTTGCTTCGTCACAATTGTATGTTGCCTGTACCGATCCTTACAGCGGACAGCGATGTGTTACCATGACTGGTACACTGATGCTTGCTGCGTCCCGGATTGTCCTGTTGGCAGTAGGCAAGGACAGGGCAGGAATCGTTCACGATGTGTTGAATTCGGGGGATACTTCTCCTTTAAGCTACATTGCCCACCATGCGGCCGACGTCAGGCTGTTTATGGACGTCTGCGCAGAGGGCGGGCAATAAGTCTGGTGGAGCGTTCGTGCTCCCCGGTTGTGTGTTTTTCTACTTGTCTATTTAATTAATTTTCCATTTACCTTTACGTTTTTCAGTTGGAAGTTCCGGATGAGCGACTTGTCTACATCACCTTTCTCAGCTTCGATGTCCATGTTCTCGAAAGTGAAGTTGGTGAGTTCATATTGGTCGGAACCTTCGACGTCAAAGAACGTGTTGCACTTCAGGGTGATGTTGCGCATCGTCACCTGATCGGCATACGACTTTGGCATCTCTTTCTGTCCTTTCAAGTCGAAAAACTGTGTCCACGGGCGTACCAGGATACAACTTTTGGCGTCGCCTTTCACGTCTTCTACCGTGATGTAGTTGTAATGTTGCGGAGTGTCGGGACGCATTTTCAACCACAGGATGCGGCTGGCTTGCGTGATGGTGCAACGGCGCAGGATGATATTGTGGTTGTGGATGGACTCGCTGCCGCAAGTCAGTCCGCTGTGGCAGAATCCGTACGTGCAGTCCTCGATGATGACGTTGCGGTTTCCGCCGTTGTTCGGATCCTTGTCGGCCTGCGGGCCTTTGCCACCTTTCAAGGCTACGGCGTCGTCGTTCACCGACATGTAGCAACCTTTGATCAGTACGTTGGTGCAGGCATCTACGTCCACCGCGTCGCTACTCGGTGCCTTCACGGGAGCAGCCGGGGCGAAGATGTGCAGGCCTAGCAGTTTCACGTTGTTGCAGCGATAGAGGTGCGTGGTCCAGAAGGGCGAGTTGATGAAGCGCACGCCGGAGAGTTGCACATCGTTGCTGTTCGAGATATATACCAGACGTGGACGCATCTCGTCCATGTTGGTGCATTTGGGGTTCCACTGGCGGCGGAGCCAGAACGATTTCCAGTAGCGCAGGCCGTTGCCGTTGATGGTACCACTGCCCGAAATGGTGAAGCCGTTTACCTTGTCGGCGTTGATCAGGGCAGAGAAGTATTTCACGCTTTGTCCTTCGATGCGGGTATCCACGATGGGGAAGTTGCTGATGTCGTCGCTGCCTTTCAGTGTGGCGCCTTCTTCCAGATGCAGGTGGGTGTGGGGTTTGAAGAACAGGGCGCCAGTCAGGTAGGTACCCTTCGGCACGATGACTACACCGCCCTGCTCGGCGGCACGGTCGATGACGGCCTGTATCTTTTCCGTCTGGAGCACGGTGCTGTCGTTCACCACGCCATAGTCGGCCAGGTTGTAGGCGGTGCCCAGGTCGTGGATATTTACAATTTCATTTTGTCTGAACCACTCGGGTATCGGCGTCCCGTCGGGGAAGAGATCCTGCTGTCCGAACATCGGCAGGCTGAGGAGGGCGCTTACGAATAAGGCAATCAGTTTCATGGCTGTAATTTCTTTTAATGTGTGTTGTAATCAAGTATATTCACGGCTGCAAACTTAAGAAATATTGCCTTTGTCGGGAGAAAATGATTGATTTTAATCCTGCGTGGAATGACTTTTTCTATCTTTGCCTTTGAAATGTGTAATGCAAAATCCATTCAAACTGATATGTCTCGCATTCTTCTTACCATCTTATGCATGTGGCTGCCTTTGCAGCTGATGGCCCAGGGGTTCACCGTCCGGGGCAGGGTAGTGGACAAACTCTCGCGCCAGCCCGTGGCCTACGCCAACGTGTCGCTTTACGGTAATCCCGGCCAGGGCGCTTCGACCGACAGCCTGGGGCAGTTCCGCATCGAGCACGTGGCGCCGGGCATCCACCAGCTATCCGTGTCGTGTATCGGCTACAAGAACCTGCTTTCGCCCGAGTACATCGTCTCCGCCAAGCTGCCGCCCGTCGAACTGGAGCTGGAGGAAGACGCCTCCCAGCTGGCCGAAGTCACCGTGCAGGCCGCCGCCCCCTTCCGTCGCATCAAGGAGAGCCCCGTCAGCCTGCAGATCATCGGCCTGAGCGAGATTGAGAAAAGCCCCGGCGGCAACCGCGACATCTCGCGCATCGTCCGTTCCTATCCGGGCGTGTCGTTCTCGCCCATCGGCTACCGCAACGATCTCATCGTGCGCGGCGGCTCACCCTCGGAGAACCGTTTCTACATGGACGGCATCGAGATTCCGAACATCAACCACTTCGCCACGCAGGGCGCATCGGGCGGTCCCGTCAGCATCCTCAACGCCGACCTCATCCGCGAGGTGCAGTTCTACACCGGTGCCTTCCCGGCCGACAAGGGCGGGGCACTGAGCTCCGTGATGGACATCCGCCTGCGCGACGGCAACCCCGACGACCAGACCTTCAAGGCCACGCTGGGCGCCTCGGAAGTGTCGCTCAGCGGCGCGGGCCATTTCGGCGAGCGCACCACCTACCTCTTCTCCGTCCGACAGTCCTATCTGCAACTGCTCTTCAAGATGCTGGGCCTGCCCTTCCTGCCCAACTACATCGACGGGCAGTTCAAGATCAAGACGCGCCTCACGGCTACGGACGAGCTCATCTTCCTGGGTCTGACGGGCATCGACAACATGAAGCTGAACACCGACGAGGAAGGCGAGGACGCCGAGTACATGCTGAGCTACCTGCCCCGTATCAAGCAGCAGACCTTCACCTTGGGTGCGGCCTACAAGCACTACGCCGGCCGCCACGTGCAGACCGTCTCCCTGGGCTACAACTACCTGGCCAACCAGAACCTGAAATATACGAACAACGACGACTCCTCTCCCGACAACCTGACCCTCGACCTGAGTTCGCACGAGCAGAAGGCCACCCTCCGTGCCGAGAACCGCACGCACGGCGAACGTTGGACCCTGACCGAGGGCGTGGAGACCTGGTATGCCCGCTACGACGACCGCACTTTCCAGCGCATCTTTGCCGGTGGCGCGCAGCAGGCCTGGCAGCAGCAGACCGACCTGGGCATCGTGGGGTGGGGTGCCTTTGCCTCCGCCCGCTACCGCACGCCCGACGAACGCTGGACAGCCACGCTGGGCCTGCGCCTCGACGGCTGCGACTATTCCCGCTCCATGATGCGTTTCTGGCAGAACCTGTCGCCCAACCTCTCCGTGTCGTGGCGCATGCGTCCCGCTGTGGCCATCAACGCAGCCGTGGGCCTCTACCACCAGCTGCCGGCCTACACAGGCCTGGGCTACAAGGATGCCACGGGCGAGCTGGCCAACAAGTCTTTGAAGTACATGCGCGTGGCCAACGCCAACCTGGGCACTGAGTGGAACGTCACCGAGCGCGTCGTCCTCGCCCTCGAAGGCTTCTACAAATACTACACCCGCGTGCCCCTCTCCGTGGCCGACGGCATCCCTCTCTCCTGCAAGGGCAACGACTACGGCACCGTGGGCAACGAGCTGCTCCTCCCCACAGCCAGCGGCCGCGCTTACGGTGTCGAGGCCTCCATGCGCTGGCAGATACCCGGCAAGTTTACCTCCGTGGCTTCCGTCACCTGTTTCCGCAGCGAGTACCGCAACGACGACCGTTCGCCCTACATCGCCTCCGCCTGGGACAACCGCTTCATCGCCAACGTGAGCGGCACCTACGACTTCCCCCGCAACTGGAGCGTGGGCGCCAAGCTGAGCGCCATCGGCGGCAGCCCCTACACGCCTTACGATGAAGACAAGTCGTCACTCGTCGAGGCTTGGGACGTGCAGGGACGGCCCTACTACGACTACTCGCGCTACAACACCTGCCGCCTCGACGCCTTCGCCCAGCTCGACGTCCGCGTGGACAAGAACTACTACTTCCGCGGCTGGCGCCTGGGCATCTACCTCGACCTGCAGAACGTCACGAAGAGCGTCCTCCGCCAGCAGGACGTGCTGATGAGCACCGGCGTTGTCGAGAACCCCGAAGCCCCCGCCGCCGAGCAGCGCTACGTCATGAAACGCCTGAAGCAGGAGAGCGGCACCCTGCTGCCCACCATCGGCCTGACGGTGGAATTCTGAGCCGTGGAGGCGGAGAGGGAAAATTCCGGACAGCAGAAGGCCTGACTTTGCCCGAAAAAGCGTACCTTTGCCGACGGAACGGCCGGTGACGGCGAAAACACGATACAGAAATGATGAACCACTCCCATATACCCTCCTTGTGGCAGGGCCGCCCGGCCGCCTGGCTCCTGGCTTTCGTCCTGCTGCTCGCCGCGGGCAGCCTGCGGGCGCAGAAGCAGGACGGCTACTTCGGCGACAGCACCCTCTACGCCCTGTCCATGCAGATGTTCGACAGCATCCGGACGCCCGCCTTCTTCGACATGCAGCGGCGCGGGCTGGAGCGTGCCGTCGCCACCGGCAGCAAGCACTTCGACTATGTGTTTCGCTCCGCCCCGCTGTCGCGCTGCGAGGTGACGGGCGACAAGCCGGGCTTCCTGCGTGCCGCCGACGAGCTGATAGCCTACTACCAGGCACAGGCCGACGACTCCCTGCTCTATTCCACCTGGACGCGCCGCGCCGACCGCTTGCTGGCATGGGGCGACTACGTGGACGCCGTCCTTTCCCTGCGCGGCATGGCCGACTATGCCCGCCGCCACAACCACCCGTTCGGGCTGCTGAACGCCGACTTCTACTTCGGCCAGTGCTACCTGAGCAACGGACAGGACTCCGTGGCCGCCCGCCACTACCGCCAGGCTCTCGACGGGGCTATCCGCTACGGTTCGCCCGGACTGGCGGCCCGCAGCGGCTTCAACCTTGTCAACATCCTGCAAGGCTGGGGACGCTACGACGAGGCCCTGGCCCTGAGCGACTCGCTGCCCGCCTTCATCCGCCAGTGGGAGGTGATGAAAGGCATCGCCGTCAACCCCGTGTTGCGGGTGCAGAACGCCATGTACCGCCTCAAGGTGCTCATCAGCCGGGCCGACCTGCCCGCCGCCACCGCCTGGCGCGACACGATGCTGCTCTATAATAAGATGTATGCCGACCCCTCGCAACAGGAGGAACTGCAATACACGCTGGCCCGCTACGAACGCCTGGCCGGTAACAACGCCGAGGCCGAACGCATCCTGCGCCTGCTGGCCGACTACAGCCGCAGCCGGGGCAACCAGGCCCGCATGGCGCGCTACTACCGTCCGCTGGCCGACGTCCTGCGCGCCGAGGGCCGCTATGCCGAAGCCGCCGACTGCTACCGCCTCTATGCCGAGGCGGCTGACAGCGCGCAGATAGCCACTTCGAACACCCAACTCAACCGCCTGTCGCGCCTCTACCGCCTGGACGAGCTGGAGCAGGAGAAGCGCGTGGCCCTGGCCGAGCAGAGCCGTGCCCGCACGCTGGCCGGGTCGGCCCTGACCGTGGCCGTGCTGTTGCTGGCCCTGTGCGTGCTGCTGGTGGTACACCATCGCCGCTTGCAGCAGAAGAACCGCGAGCTGGTGGCCCGCATCCGCAGCCAGGAAGAAGCCGAACAGCGCGCCGAGGAAGCCGCCCGCCGTGCCGAGGCCGAACGACCTGCCGACGAACTGTCGCGCGAGATGCAGCTCTTCCGCCGCCTGCAAGCGCTGCTGGCCGACGAAGAAGTGCTGCGCCGCTCCCGCCTGGGCCGCGACGAGCTGGCCGAAATGCTGGGCACCAACCGCACCTACGTGGCCGATGCCGTGGCCGCCTGCACCGAGCAACGCTGGAGCGTGTCGCAGTACGTCGCAGCCGTCCGCGTCCGTCGTGCCCGCTACCTGATAGACAACCATCCCGAGCTGTCGCTGGGCGAGATCTGCCTGGCGTGCGGCTTCCAGTCGCAAGGCACTTTTACCCGCGCCTACCGCACTTTCTATGGCATTACGCCCAGCGAATACCGCAAGTTTGCATCTTCCGAACCATAGAGTCTCCTTCCCTTTTTGTTTTTCAGCCTATTTTCGTATCTTTGTTCCAAACGTGCATCGGCTTCGTCCCTAATTATTAATTTTTAATTCTTAATTATTAATTGAATAACATGAAATATCCCATAGGAATCCAAAGTTTTGAGCAGATAATCGAAGACGGTTATGTCTATATCGACAAGACCGACCTGGTATATCGACTGACCCACGAAGGCAAGATCTATTTCCTTAGCCGTCCGCGTCGCTTCGGTAAAAGCCTCCTTGTCTCCACACTGAAGAACTATTACCAGGGGCATAAGGAACTGTTCCAGGGACTGAAGATAGACAGCCTGGAGACGGACTGGCATGTGCATCCTGTGTTCCATGTGGATTTCAACGGGTCCAACTTCCTGGAGGAAGGCGTTTTGGAGAAACGTCTGTACGCTTATGTGCGGGATTGGGAAGCGCGGTATGGCCTGCCTTCGGATGCCGACCTTCTTGATTTGGGAGGACGTTTTATAAAAGTACTTGAGGCTGCCCACGAACAGACCGGCCGTCGTGCGGTGGTCCTGATAGACGAGTACGACAAGCCGATACTGGACGTGCTGGATACAGATTCCGGTCTTGAAGACCGTCACCGCAATGTATTGAAGGGATTCTATTCCGTGTTCAAGGGAGCCGACAGCCACCTGCAGTTCGTGCTTCTTACAGGCGTGACGAAGTTCTCGCAGGTGAGTGTGTTCAGCGGCTTCAACCAGCCCAAGGACATCAGTATGGATGCCCGCTACGAGACACTTTGCGGCATTACGCAGGAAGAGCTTGACAGCTGTTTTGTGGAACCTGTATCTGCCATGGCAGCAAGAAACCGTTGCTCTTTTGAGGAAATGAAGTCTCTTCTGAAACAGAAATACGACGGCTACCATTTCAGTAAACAAATGACTGATGTCTATAATCCGTTCAGCCTGCTCAATGCCTTGGATAGCAGTGACATCCGTGACTATTGGTTCAGTTCGGGCACTCCGACGTACCTCATCCGTCTGCTTGCCCATTTCAAGGAGAACATGAACGAACTGACAGGCAAGTATTATCGTACGGAAGAGTTCATCGACTACAAGGCTGATGTAGAACAGCCGTTGCCTATGATTTACCAGAGCGGCTACCTTACCATCAAGGATTACGACATGGAATTCAATACTTTCCTTCTTGATTTTCCGAACAATGAGGTAAAGAATGGTTTCCTCACTGCTGTGGCTTCATCTTATCTGAAACCCTCAGAAGAGACGGGCGGTTGGATTCGTGATGTAGTCCGTACGTTGCGAGCAGGCGATACCGACAGACTGTGCAGGCTTTTCACTTCCTTTCTTTCCAGTATTCCCTATACGATGCGCCGCAAGGACGATGAGAGGGAGCGTGAACGTTACTTCCAGTACACTTTCTATCTTATACTTCGCCTGATAAGCGTCTATACCGTCTATGTGGAGAAGCAGCAGAGCCAGGGTCGTGTGGACTGCGTGCTTGAAACGCCCCAATATGTGTATATCTTCGAGTTCAAGCTGGACGGTACGGCGGACGAGGCCCTGCGGCAGATCGAAGAGAAGGGGTATGCCCGTGAGTACGTTTCGGATGCCCGCAAATTGTATAAGATAGGGGCCAGTTTTTCCTCCGAGACGGGTACCATCGGGGAGTGGAAATGGTCTGACTAATCGGATTCCAACCATAGCACCTCCTTCCCTTTTGCAAAAAAATGCCTTTGTAGCCTATTGAAACACAACGTTTTGCGCATAGGAAAAAAGAAATTGCGCATAGGAAAATGTTTTTCGCCCCGTTTTTTTACTTTCGCGCCGTCATTCAAACCGGGTAACGACGCATGAACCTTTTCGACACTGACATCTGCTGGGTGTACATCACCGACGACGGCCGCCGACGCCGCATCCTGTTCTGCACCGACGACGAGCGCGACGCCCTGTTGCGTCCGCGCCTGGAGCGGGGCGAGCGACTGGTGTACCGCCGCCGCTTCGACAACACCTTCGACGCCCTGGCCCACAAGCTGATGCTCCAAAGCCTGTCGGCCTCGACGATAGACTGCCTCATCCGCCGCTACCGGAAACTGACTTCCGACGAGATTATATCCATAGTATAAACCGTTAAAATGAACGAAAACATAAAGACAATGAACGAAAAACAACAGGCGGCGAATGGCCGCGAGGCCTACGAGGCCCCCAAGTGTGAAATCATCGAGATGCAGAACGAAGGCGTGCTGTGCCAGAGCGGCTACGGCGCCTCGAATGAATCTTTTACAGAAAATCCTTGGAAACCTTCTTGGGACAACTAAAAAAACGGACGAAACAATGAAAACAATGAAACATCTATTCGGGGCACTGCCGCTGTGGGCGCTGCTGCTCGGGGTCGCCTCGTGCGACAAGGAAGACATCGTGGCCGGTGGAAACGGCGCGGAGGCATCCGGCGAACGGGTGCCGATGACCTTCACCGCCCTGGCACCGCAGACGGGACAAGCGCAGACACGTACCGAACTGCAACCGGGGGAGACGGACGGGGACGGACAGACGACGTATGCCGTCTATTGGAACGCCGGAGACCAGATAGGCATCTACGACGGCCAGTCGTTCCAGCCTTTCACCATCGACCTGCAAGAAGGAACGGCGGCTACCGCCGACTTCAGCGGGGAAGCCTCGCCGGGGGCTGGGAGCTACCTGGCTTTCTATCCTTACAGTGAGAAACTGACCTGTACGGACGGCGCCATCCATTTCACCCTTCCCGACACTCAGACGGCACAGGCCGGGAGCTTTGCCCCCGGCGTGAATCCCGCATGGGCGCAGACCACCGAAGCGGGCGGGCAACTGACTTTCCACAACGCGGCCGCGCTGGTGAAGTTCACCCTGACGGCGGAGGACGCCGCGCAGGTGTCGAACGCCGTGCTGACCGATACGCAGGGCAAGCCGCTGGCCGGTGGCTTCAGCCTGTCTGTTGCCGATGGTGGAGCTACCCTGACGGGCAATAGCGGAAACACTTCTACTTCCGTCAAGCTGGAAGGTACCTTCGGAATGAAGAATGCGGACGACCAGACCGCCGATTACCTCTTTGTGGTGGCGTGCGGAGAAAAGCAGTTGGAGAGCGGCTTTACCCTGGCCTTCAACCTGACGAACGGCGGGCAGAAGACCCTGACGGCTTCTGGCGGCCTCGGCACGGGGCAATCGCTGAAGGCGGGCGTGATAACCAATTTGGGCGAAATACCGCTTGCCAGTGTGCCGGTGACCGGTGTCCCCATCAGCTACGGCGGCGAATCTTCCGCCATCACCGCTACAGGAGAAATCTGGGCAGACTGACCTGCTTGAAACGTAACGCATTGAACCAATAAAAACGGAATAACAAAATGAAGACAAGAAACAAACTATACGATAAGAGCCGGCTACGCCTCCTTTGTCTGCTGACAGCGTTGCTTGGCTTGTTAGGTGCCGGACAGATATGGGCGGAGAACGGCACCACCTCCGGCACGAGTTCCACTCGCCGTGACGCAGTGGTCGGCGGAATCGCTGCAAACATCGGCGGCGGGCAGGCGGACAATCTTTATTTCGGCACCTATCAGCAGAGCAGCGACGGAAACGGTGGCTATAATATAGACCCCATCAAATGGCGGGTGCTGGAAAATGCAGAAGGGCAGCTGTTCCTGATTTCCGATCAGAACCTGGATGTATTTCAGTATCATACGGATTGGGAAGAGATTACATGGGAAAGAAGCACCATGCGCTCCTGGCTCAATGGGTACGGCGCGTCTGAAAACAACGGTGGCGACAGCGGTACGGATTATACAAGCGATAATTTTATCGGCGCCGCTTTTTCGGAGAAAGAGCAGAAGGCTATTGCGGAAACAACTGTTGTCAATGATGATAACCCGAATCATAACACAGATGGCGGCAACAACACTACCGATAAAATCTTCCTTTTGTCGATTGCAGAAGCAAGCAATAGCAGCTACTTTGCCGATGATGCCAGCCGTATTTCGACCAATACCGCCTATGTAGCAGACGGCGGCAAAATCGGTGGCGATATGTACAGTGCCGGCAAAGGCGGCTGGTGGTGGCTGCGCTCCCCCGGCATCGGTGCTTACTACGCGGCGGGTGTGGCTGGCAACGGCGACGTGGATAATGCCGGGGTCTATGGGGACGAAGAGGACCGTAAGGTTCGTCCCGCTTTTCATTTAGATCTGAATTCTGTCCTCTTCACCTCTGCCGCCGTAGGCGGCAAATCCGCAAGCGGTATGGACAGCGGATTAACGGCGGTAGGCGATTATGACGGCAACGAGTGGAAGCTGACGCTGTTAGATGACAGCCGCAGTTTTTCGGTGACGGAAACGACCGTCAGTGGCGATCGAGGCACAACTGTTACGCTGCATTACTCCGGGGCGACCAACGGAACAAATGAATATATCTCGGTGCTTCTGACAGACGAGCAGGGCAACGCCTTGTACTATGGCCGGGTAGCGGAGCCGAACAGCGCAGAGGGGGAAGTCAGCCTTACAATCCCCGATGCGCTTGCAGCGGGAACCTATACCCTTAATGTGTTCAGTGAGCAGTACAACGGCGACTATCAAACTGACTACGCCAGTGCGTTTGAAGCGGTCACCCTGACCGTAACTGCGATTCCTGAGCAGATTAACGGCGTCTATCAAATTAAAACTGCCAACAACCTCTTCTGGTTCGCCGCCCTGGTCAACGGCACGCTGACCGACGGCACGGCACAGAACGCCGCCGCCTGCGCGGTGCTGACCACGAACATCGACCTGACCGGCGAAGCGTGGACACCCATCGGCAGCGAGAGTAATCCCTACACCGGCACCTTTGACGGACAGAACCATACCATCAGCGGCATGACCCTTGAGAACGCCGAAAGCTATTCCGGCCTGTTCGGAAACGTCACCGGCACCGTCCGGGACTTCACCGTGACCGGCAGCATCACCATCACCGGCGATGAAACTGTTTCGAGAGTAGGCGGCGCAGTCGGCTCTCTGGGCACCGCTTCGGTGGGGGGCACTGTCAGCGGTGTGACCAGTGGGGTGAACATCACCGTCAGTGCCGGCAACGACCACATCGGCGGCGTGGTAGGCTCCATGCCTGAGAACAGCAGCCCCACGGTGGAAAGCTGCGTCTATACGGGCAACATCACCGTTACGGTGGCAGCGGGCAGCGTGGCCGGCGTGGTGGGCTATATCCGCACCGGCACCATCCAGAACTGCGCCAACCAGGGTGGCATTTCGGTTTCCGGGAGCGGCGACGGCAGTGTGGGCGGCATCCTGGGTTATTGCAACAATAAGAGTATCAAAATCACCGCCTGTTACAATACCGGTATCATCTCAGCGAGCGGCACTGCCAACGTGGGCGCCATCGTAGGCCAAAACAAGAGCACTCAGGCCACTGTCAGCAACTGCTGTTACCTGACCGGCAGCGCCGACAAGGGACAGGGTCAGCTCGACACCGATGCCGTGGGCACCGTGGTCAAAGACGACAATGCGTTCACCTCCGGCGAGGTAGCCTGCCTGCTGCAAGGCGACCAGACAGTACAGGTTTGGGGCCAGACCCTCGGCACGGACAACTATCCCGTGTTGACCACCGACGAGGCGAAGCGCGTCTATGCCGCCAAGCTGTATAAAGGTTCTGCCGAGAATGTATCCGAACTCTATAAAAACGCGTCGGGCATCAGCAGCCCCGAGGAGCCGAACGCCCTCCTCGTGATAGAGAATGCGCCATCAGCTTCGACAGGCACGAACATCGTGGTGAAGAACGGCAATGCCTATACCTGCGCCAACCTGGTACTGACCGACGGCGCCGACTTCTACACGCCGGTAGCCTTCACGGCCGCGCAGGCCACCTACAGCCGACCGTTGGCGGAAGGCACGCAGTGGGGTACCGTGGCCCTGCCGTTCGACGCCACCAGCGTGACCGGTGCCGAACTGTTCCGGGTAGCCAGTCAGGACGGTGATGCGCTTTATGTGGACGAAACGAACGGCATGGCAGGCGGCGAGCCGCTGATGTTCCGTGCGAATGCGGAGGTGACGAAGGTGGACTTCACGGGTGCGGATGTGACTGTCCGTGCCACGGACGCAGAAGCGGGCAGCACTTTGCTGAAAGGCACGTCGCAGACTGTCAGCCAGCTGGACGCAGGCGCCTATTTCATCTACGGCGACAAGTTCTATCAGGTTGCATCGGGCAGCCCGGTTGGCATGAAGCCTTTCCGCGCATACATTCCGGCTACTGCCGGAGCCTCCACCCGCTCGGCGGGCGCGGCGTCGCAACTGCGCATTGTGTTCAATGCTTCGGAAACGATCCGCACGGCGCACGAAGGGAAATGAAACCTCCGGCGTGCGGCGCGAACCGCACGCTGGTGCAGTCCTGAAAAGACGCGCGTGTAGCTCGGACTACACGCGCGTGCAAGTTCAGCTACACGCGCGTGTAATTCAAACCGGACGCGCGTCTTTTTACAACGAGATTATCGGTAGATGTTAATCTGCTCATTATTAACTGTTTAAAAACTAATGATCATGAAAGCAAATTTCAATTTAGCCCACAGGATGAATCCTCAGACGAAGGAAAAAATGTGGTATGCCGTGCCGAGCAGCAAGGGCGTGCTCGATGCCGACGAAACGGCAACGATGGCCGTGGCCGACACCACGCTGTCGAAAGGCGAATACAAGTATGCCATGGAAGCGACTACAGACAAGCTGATATCCATGGTGCTGAGCGGCATCACCATCACCATCGGCGACCTGGGCAAGCTGCGCCTGTCGTTCGGCAGCAAGGGGGCGGTCAACATCGATGACTTTGATACGGCTACGATGATTCAGAACCCGAAGTTCGTCTTCACCCCTTCGAAGACGCTGAAGGCCGCGCTGGCCAACGCCCAGTTCGAGGTGGAAGGCGTGGTGGAAGACGGCATCAAGTATGGCTCGGTGGCCTCGTACCGCAAGGCGAAGGGCCTGCCCACCGGCGGCACTACCGAACCCGGCGGAGGGGAGGACGACGGCGAAGGCGGAAGCCCGCTGTAATTGAGAATGGAGAATTGAGAATTGAAAATTCATTTTCCATTTTCAATTTTCCATTAAAAAAGGGGCTTCGGCCCCTTTTTTTTGCGCCGCACCCTCGATGTAGGGACGCACCACGGTGCGTCCGAATGCCCCGGACGGCGAAATGGAAAACGGACGCACCGTGGTGCGTCCCTACATTCCTAAAATCTGAAATCTCAATATTTCGCCTTGATCTCCGGCAGCGCCTTCTGGATGTCGCTGATGCGGCGGGCGTCGCTGGGGTGCGTGCTGAGCAGTTCGGGGACGGATCCGCTGCCCGAGGCCGACATCTTCTGCCAGAAGCCGACGGCCACGTCGGGGTTGTAGCCCGCCATGCGCATCAGCACCAGGCCCATGTAGTCGGCTTCCGTCTCGTGCTTGCGCGAGAAGGGCAGCATGACGCCCACCTGCGCGCCCAGTCCGTAGATGGTGGAGGCGGCCGTCTGGATGGCGGCGCTCTTCTCGGCGAGGGAGTAGTTGAGCAGCTGGGCGCCCGTCTGTGCCAGCATCTGCTGGCTGAGGCGCTCGTTGCTGTGCTTGGCCACGGCGTGCGCCACTTCGTGACCGATGACTACGGCCAGTTCGTCGTCCGAGGTGACGAGCTTCATCAGCCCTTCGTAGACCACAATCTTGCCGCCGGGCATGCAGAAGGCGTTCACCTGGTCGTCGGCCACGAGGTTGAACTCCCACTGGAAGTTCTTCACTTCGGCGGCCAGTCCGTTCTGGCGGAGGTAGGCCTCGGTGGCCTGGGCTATCTTCTGGCCGACGCGCTTCACCATGGCCGCCTGCTTGGCCGACGAGGAGCGCGGGGCGGTCTTCATGTAGTCGTTGTACTGCGTCAGGCTGGACGAGAGGACTTCCTGGTCGGAGACGAGGAGCAGCTGGCGGCGTCCCGTCAGGGGGACGGAACCGCATCCCGTCCAGAGGAGGGCGGTGAGGGCGAGGAGGAGGAGAGGATTTTTCATATATTATCGTTTAAAGGGTTATGCTTGGACAAAGATACGGAGATTTTTGGATTTCTGTCTCTTTCACCACAGATTACGCGGATTGACACAGATTATAATCTGCGTAATCTGTGTAATCCGTGGTGTTCGGTCATTCCGCACTGGATGCGGAAGGCATGTCCCGAGGGTTATCTGCCGTGTGTGTCATCTGTGTGCCAGTCGCTTTCCACGTACACCTCCTGCCCCGTGACGGGATGGACGAAGCGCAGCGAGCGGGCGTGCAGGTAGAGGCGGTCGGCAGGCGTGCCGTAGAGCGGGTCGCCCACGATGGGGCAGCCGAGGCCTTCGGCATGGGCGGCGTGGACGCGGAGCTGGTGCGTGCGCCCCGTCAGCGGACGGAAGCGGACGAGCGTGCGGCCCTCGCGGCGTTCCAGCACTTCGTAGAGGGTCTGCGCCGGTTTGGCGTGGGGCGCCCGCACCTCCTGGCAGGGGCGGTGGTGCGGGCTGGGTCCCAAGGGCAGGTCGATGAGGCCGCTGTCCGCCGCGACGGTGCCCTGGAGCAGGGCGATGTATTCCTTCTCCACGGCGCGCGTCTCGAAGAGGGCTTGCAGGCGGCGGTGCACGTCGGCGGTCTTGGCGATGAGCATCAGGCCGGAAGTGTCCATGTCCAGGCGGTGCACCACGAGCGGGCCTTCGGCCTGGGGCAGGCGGCTGCGCATCAGGCTGAGCACCGAGGGGGCGTCGGTCTCCCTGCCCGGCACGGAGAGCAGGCCGGCGGGCTTGTCGACGATGAGCAGCCACGGGTCCTCATAGACCGTGCGCAGGCGGTGGGCAGGAGCGTCGGCCATCTTCTGCTGCAGCGGGTTGTCGTCCACGTCGAGGCCCTGGAGCATGTGCTTCAGGATGGGGCCGCACTTGCCCGTACAGGCGGGGTAGAAACGGCCGTGCTCGCGTATCTCGTTCGCCGGCGAGCGGCCCCACCAGAACTCGGCCATGCAGAGGGGCTTCCACTTGTGGAGATAGGCCTGCTGGAGCAGCTTGGGCGCGGCACACTCGCCTGCACCGGCGGGCGGGGTACCCTGGCGGGTGGGGGCGAAGATGGTGCAGAGGTCTTTGGCCTCGCCGCGGGCGTTGAGCATCTTGAAGTGCCAGAAGAGGCGCATCTGCAGGGCGGCGGAGCGGCGGTGGCGTTCGGCCTTCAGTTCGCGGATGGGGGAGAGCAGGCTGTCGAAGGCGGCTTGCGCTTCGGTTTCGCGGGCCTGCCAGGCGCGTTCGGCGCGCTTGTATTCGGCCTTCTGGTGCTGGCTCTCGCGCGTCAGGGCGGCTTCCTCGTCGGGCGTCAGGGTGGCCGATTGGCGCAGGCGGTGGCGTGCATCGCGGGCCTCCTTCATCAGACGCCGCATTTCGGCCAGGTTTTCGTCGGCCTGGCGCTGGACTTCCTCCACCTCTTCCTTCAGCAGACGCATGTTCTCGTCGGCCTCCAGCGCGGCGATGCGGCGGTTCAGGGCGGAAATCTGTTCTTCCTCCTGCTTGAAGAAGCCGTCGGGCCGGAGCAGGTCGTAGACGGGCGGCACGAAGAAGGGCAGGCGGTTCTGCCCCGCCAGGATGCCCGAGAAGGCGGCCAGGTAGCCCAGCTTCCCCTCGCGGGTGCGCACCACCAGCACGCCGAACATCTTGCCGCGCTCCAGCTCGTCGTGCCACTGCGTCTGCGCCGCCAGGTATTGCTGCACCTCGTGCGCGGCCAGCAGGCAGAGCGGGTGGGGCGTGTAGGCAAAGGGATAGGTGAACCGCCGGGGCGGCTCGATGCCCTCGGTGGGCGAGGCGAACGGGTGGAGCATCTCCGCCCCGTCGCCGGTGGTGCGTGCGGCGGCTTTCTTCAGCCCCGCCGCGTGTTTCTTCTTCTTTTCCCATGCCGCCTTGCGGGCCTCGTAGGCGTCGCGCTGGCGTTCCAGATAGTTGTCGGCCATAGAATGGATAATTGAGAATGGATAATGGTTTCAATCGGTCTGCAAAGATACCTATTTTTCATTCTCCATTCTCCATTTTCAATTCTCCATTTTCAATTCCTTTTCCACTTCTTTGCGTACGCTGCGCCAGAAGGGCATCTGCTTCAGTTCGCGGCGTATCGGTGCGTCGTAGAGCAGGAGCAGCAGGAGCCTGTTCAGTTTGCTCATAAGTCTAAAGAATTGCTTGTTAAAATGTAAAATGGAGATGAAAATCGGGCGGAGGAAGCAGGGTAGGGAGCCTCCGCACTCCTATATGGGATCAGATTTGTGCTGCCGCGCCCCAGGCGTGGAAGAAGTGGATTTTGTTCTTGTAGCGGATGACGTTGTTCAGTCGGATGCTCTCCATACGTTCTGGTCGTTTTCTGTTTGATTTTCGGCTGCAAAGGTAGAAAATAGGGTCATAAGTTGTAACCCTATAAAGCCGTTCTTTTAATTTGTTTTAACGGATGGAGAGGGGAATAATTCGCAAGCCATACGGCCGTGGCCGCATGGCTTGTAGTTTGTTATTTACTGATGTTGGATTTGTGCTCCTGATACTTGAAGTAAATCACTCCGATTAATGCGACAAGCGTCACAAAGATTGAAACTGCAATTGCTCCCATATTTATTCCTCCTTTTTATCTTTAAGAAACCAAAGCCCTACAGACAAAGTTATAGCTGATGCTATTATAACAGATATTGTTGACCATAAGTTTTCCATATTGCCAAAAACAGAAGACAACAATAAGGCTGTTACCATATATTTGGCTATATCCATTAACCATTTCCCAAATTCTTTTTTCATATCAGGGCAGCTGTTTTTTGAACTTAATGTTTGCAAATATAGCAAAAGCCATTCGGATGAACAAATGTAAGCCTGTAAAAAACAAGCCACACGGCCGTGGCCGCATGGCTTGACAAACAAAACAAACAATTGCTTATTGCGATAATAAGCTTAAGATCCACTCCGCTTCACTAAGCGGAAGGGGATGGCCCGCCTCGCGGCGGGGAATATATTCCCTTCAATACACAGACAATAAGACTACTCGTCTTTTAAAGTTTCTGCTTTTGTCAATGGAAAGTTTTTACATTAATCCTTTTTCGAGTATTTCTCATAGAGTTTGGCATAATAGTCGAAATCTTCCTGAGGGAGTTTTACATTCAAAATGATTCCGTCGATAAATTCGGCTGTCAGACACTTGGATTTAATGTCAAGTTCAAAATCCCTAAGTTCTTTTTCTATGACTCTTTTGTTTTCTATTGGCATAATTAACACCTCCTTTTTTATCCTTGTTATTGCTTTTCTTTATCATAACGCGCTGACGGATACGGAGAGATACTTTAACGAGAAGCAAAACCTCCTGTACCGTTCTCACCTGTATTGTGCATCATCCTTTCCACTATTATAATATTGATTCTGTCCGATTGCTATACATGGATTGATTAGTAACCAAGCATTATTAGGGTATCAGTACAAGTTTAGGGTTTCTTACGGACGGCACGGACATGCAGTTTTACATCACGCCTTTCCAATGACGTTGAACCTCCTGCTGTATATTTGAAGGCATTTTCGTTGTCGTGTTCATCCAATGAGTTCGTAGATGTCCAGTAATCGCCGCTTAACGGATAAGTTTCATCAGTCATTTGCGTTGCCTCGTTTTTGGACGGCAAGTACCACGTAATCTCATCTTGGGGAAGAATCGGTATTTCAATGGTTTGGTTACCCTGTTGCTCTGTTGTTTTGTGATACTTGTTTTTCATGGAACAACTGCGAGCCGCAAACTCTTCAGGATTTAATGGTAATTCTTTGTCTGGTGTGCCACCCCAATTTGTAAGAATATCTTCCAATGTAGATACATCGTTTATACCATTGAAATTATAGAGCTCCAGTGTATTCTTCAATCCGTTGTTTTCATCTTTAGCTACAGCTACTTGCGGTACAGCATCATAGTTGATTGTAACTGATGTGATACTTAATAGGAATGTCTCTTTAGTGATAAATTGACCATAATCGGTGAACCACGAAAGATATGCATTCAAAAGAGCGTTTCTTATTAAATCGCCTAAACCGGCATTTTGCATATTGTACGTAATCGTCATACCTGTGGGCCATAAAAAACCCCATGGCTCATCACCATCTTCGATTCGTTCGCAACCGAGATTACCGTTCCAGCTTGGGCAAAGCTGCGAGATTGTGAATGTGGCTGGGGTAGCATTCGGCATATAAGTAGGACGGAGTTCGAGTACTACCTCTCTGGTAGCATCGGTTATATTCTCTTCCAGGAAGGCGTACACAGTAATGTCATCTCCTGTAGCTGTACTGCTGATTGATTGCGTACCCCTGTCTTCTTCAATCCAGTATCCTCGATTAGTAAGAATTGTCAAATCTGTACGTAAAGTGACTTTGGAATCTGTAGAGGTCATTGTCCATTCTCCATTTCCAGGAATATCATTGGCTTTGATGTGGATGGGATATATTACATAGTGTGCATCCTGTAATTCAGATTCTGATATGAATTCCAGTTCATATTCCGGCGTAATGGAAAGTTTGTAAGTTACCGTCTTTCCTATCGGCCATTCCGTTCCCTCGATAGGTGCGGACAGCGTGCGGTCTGTGTTTGTTGTAGCGCTGTGGAACACCACTTCTACGCTTGCGCCGCTAGGCAAAGTCTGCGGCAGCATCATGAATGTGCCGGCAGGAGAGGTGATTTCATCACCATCGCCTTCGCTTCCGGTAGTTACTTTATCCAATGTTTGAGTGAAATCGGCTGGGCCGGACACAGCAGTCCAACCGTTTGTCATATCATACGTTCCCGTATTTTTAACTCCTTTCAACGCCACGCTCTTGATAGTACCAGCCTGCATCTCGTCGCCCACTACGAACTTGACGGCGGTGCAGATGTGCTTGAAACCAAGGCTTACAGCTTGCTTGAAATCACCGTCACGGCTTTCATTGGCCACTACCAAGTCTTGCTGTGCTGTAGCCTCTTCTGGAACGGTATATTCAAATGTCAAGTTTTCGGGGCTGGAGGGTGCGGTGATGGCATCTGCCGGAGCCCAAGCATAGAACTGGAGGGTATGGTTTGCTCCCGGCCAGTAGTAGGTGTTGTCCATCGTCCAATTGTTACCGATTTTGGTGACGTCTTCATTCATGAAGAACGATGTTTCTTGGTCTTTTACCGTCAGCACATGGAAATTATCGTAGAACGCTTCGGTAGTGACGGGCTCTCCGCGGGTGACTGCCTTGTTTCCGGCCGTCTGTATGCCGTCGGAGATAAGCGTACGCACGCAGAGCGTGTCTGCCGAGTCGGCAGAGCGCAGAACAAAACGGTCTGCGGTGCATGCTTTTGCATTTGTTTGGTTGCCTCCTTTGGTTTGTGCGCCTCCGTCGGGTGCGATGCCAAAGCAAATGTAGTTACAAGGTTCTCCTTCCTCCGTCTGGTTGAGGAAATCCTCATTGTTGCATGAGAAAAGCAGCAGGGCGGAAAGGCCGAGAATTGTTTTTGCTGAAATGAGTTTCATATCTGTTCGTTGATTAGTTTGTCAAGATTTTTATTTAATAGGCTATTAAATAGCCGCTTAATAGCCTATTAAGTGGACGCTTAATGGCCTGTTAAGTGGACGGTTAATGGTCCGTTAAGCGGGGCTTGTTACAGCGGGCTGCCTCCTTCGCCGTCGTCACCGCCATCGCCGGGTTCGCCTCCGGTTTCGGGGGCGGCGCCTATGTAGACGGGTTTGTTCAGGGTGAAGCTGCGGGGTTCGTTGGTCCGGTAGTTGCCGCCGGCAAACTGGGTGGTGACGGTCAGCGTCCAGGCGCCGTCGGTGATGCCGGCGGGCAGGTTGAACTGGAGCTTCTTGGGCGTGTTTGGCGAGATCTTGGCGGCGGGGATGTGGAACGAGGTGCCGGGGTTGTCGACGCTCGTCAGGGTGATGCCCACGGCCGGGTCGGTGCCCACTACTTTGAGGTTGTCGCCCGTGATGACGGCCATGTCGCCTGCGGCCATGGGCAGGGGGACGTCGGTCAGGACGCCGTTCTTCTCCTTCTGCTCGGTGTAGGCGCTGGTCATGCCGGCTATGTAGGGGCCGGTGGCGGCGGGCTGGAGGTAGAGGCGGAGTTTGGCGTTTTTCAGGGCTTCGGTCATGGCAGTGCCTTGGCGGAAGGAGGCGTAGACGCGGATCTTTTCGCGGTCGACGGGCAGGGAGAGCTCGTGTTCCATTACCACGCCGCTGGCCATGGGCTGGGCGTAGCACAGAGGGGTGGAGACGCAGAATCCGCTGGCCACGGCCTGGGCCATCACTTCCATGCCCACCTGAAGGGCGGCTTTCACCTTCACTTCTTCGTCGCCGAGGCGTCCGGCTGCGGCGCGGGCGATGTCGTCGAGGTTGAGCGGGGTGCTTTGTGTGTCGACGCGGACGGTGTAGTCATCGTCTACGTCGGGTGTCAGTTGGTTGGGGTAGGCCTTCAGGTTGAGGTCCATTGAGAATTGGTTCTGTGCCATGATCGTTCGGTTTTTAATGGGTCAATGTTCAGGTTTGCTTGTGCAGCGCGGGGCTGCGTTGTGCCCGGGTGGGCGGTCAGGCACGCCCGGGCTGTGATTATGAAAAAGGGGTTAAGAATTATTCGGGTTTAACAGGAGTATCGCTATAGTCGCCCCAGCCTTCAACTGTCGGATCACCGAAGGAAATAGTTTCCAGACCGAACAGCGCACCGTCGATAGTAAGAGAATAGCTGTAGCGGTTCTGATTTGCCCATACTCCGGCAGGAACTTTGATAGTGAAAGCCTTCACGTTCTGGCCATCACCTGTACCACCATTAACAGCTACCGGCTGATCCTTTTCGTCAGTCAACGTCACAGAGAACGATACTGTAACTGCGTCAGTGGCTATAGTCTGCGGGATAACGATAAATTCGGGTTCATATACTTGACCATTTTGTGATAACAGCGTACCACCGTCAGTAAATATAGCAGGAGTATTTACCTCGCTCCATGTACCGGCACTACCAAATGTAGTAACGAAGTTACCCTTTGTATTGATACCCTCAATCTTGAAATCGTTATTGATATTTACTTTTACACCCTCGCGGAAACCGTTGGTCAGCTTAATCTTAATCATTGACAGGGCGTGACGGAAAGTGAAGCTAATCGGCTGATTATTTTCTGCCAAACCTGTAATAGGGTCTTTAATCTGAGCTACGATAAAGTCTTTCTGATTTTGCATATCAGACTGTACGCCGGTGAAAGTCAATGCACCACTTGTGTAATCAAAAGTAGGAGTAACATTGATAGCCGGAGCGTAAGCCGCAAACTTATACTCTTCACCCACTTTCCAGTAGTTCAGCGGCGAATAAGCCCATGCACTACCGTTCCATTTTACATTGGTGTTATTAAATACATCAGGCACAGTTTCGTAACCGCCAAATACATAGAAACCTCCGTCAGCACCTTTCAAACCGGCCAAGTCAAGAGGAGTCACAGCCTTAGTGGTATTACCCACAAACGCATCAAAGCCGATAGCTTTGTTTTCCGGAATGTTTACCACATCCTCGTTGGTACAACTTGCCAATGCCAGCGCAGCCATACCCATCATAAATAAACTTTTCTTCATAATAGAAATAATTAAAAGTAAAACATAAAGTTGATTTATCTAAGCCTTCCAAACGAATAGATTCACTCCAGTGGCAGGGGGATATCCTGATATTCCCCCCAGCCGTCCACGTCTACGTCAAAACCGCCGGAACCTTCTTCACCATCTTCCTTGTCCACCACGATGCCCGTCACAGTAATGACTCCGCCACGCGGCTGCTTCTCCACCTGGTCGGTGACATCAAACTCGTAGGTAATGATTTTACCGTTATTCAGACGTACGTCCAGGCTGACGGCATAGGTAGCTGCCGATCCATCGGCACGGGTGTAGTGGTTGCCCGGATAGTTGGGTACGCCAAACGATTTCACCAGAGCTTCGGCCCCCCACGGGGTCAGTTCGCAGTCGAACATTACGGTAGCAGCTTCATTTCCGGTGTGTCCGTCGCTCAGGTAGACACTCTCGGCCATGCCGGCCAAGGCACCGCGTGTCAAGGCCACATATTCCAATCCGCTCTCGAATTCATACCTTATCAGGTAGGTATAGACCAAGGGGTGCATCAGCACGGGCAGGCTAACAGGTTCCAGTGTTCGCTCGGTAGTATGGTCTTCCAAATAGTGGCCGTATAACATGTCGGGCTGATTGACAGTGCGTTCGCCCTCGTGTAGCTCCATGAAGCCGTTTCGGGTCAGGGTGCGGGTGGTTGCCCGAGTAGCAACAGCGGTGGTCGAGTTGTCAATAAGAATGTATTCTGTGTCGTTGTTGTAGAACAGGAGATCGAATGTACCTTCGTTCAGTGGTAGGCGTCCGCCTGTTGCGGGCAGGTTGTGCTCGGCTATCAGTTCACCGTCCTTGTAAACCAAGGCTCGGATACCAGCGGCAACTTCGGGGCGGAGGTCATCGTAGGGACGTCCCATCAGCAGTTCGTCCCAAGTACCTTGCCAGTCCATGTCGTAGGGGCGTTCCCATTCTTGTTCCCAGTCGGCCGCGATGTCGGTCTTCACGGTCAGGGCGTGTTCGTCGTGGTTGAAGCACAGGTCTTTGCGGCAACCGGTGGTTAGCACTGCCGCCAACAGCATGGTTCCGGCCAGTGCGATATTCTTCATTTTTCGTTCTTCATTCTTCATTATCTGTTTCCTCCTTTCTCCGCGCCGCGGCCGATGTTCCATACAAAAGCGAATTTCAGTTTCAGGGGGCCGAAATAGTTGAAACGGCTGGTCTGCTGGTAGACGTAGTGGCCGTCGATGGGCAGGTATTCGTCGTATTTGGTGGTCATGAAGCCCACGCCGATGCCTGCTTCGAAGGCGCAGTGGCGTCCGACGGGGAACTGGTAGCCATAGCTGAGGCCCACCATACCGCCTTCGCCGCGGTAGCCTTTATCGCCATCTTCCAGGTCGTACCAACCGCCTCCGCCGAAGAGGCCCAAGTAGTGTCCCTTGCGTTCGCCTTGCGGACGGAACCACCAGCGGGCTTCGGGAATGATGGTGGCCAACTGGTAGTAGCGGTGTTTGCTGTCGTTGGTCCACCATGCCATGTTTCCTTCGACGGCTGCGGACCAGTGTTCACTGAAGCGGTATTCCACTTCGAGTGAGGGCATGAGCGCGACGTCATACAGCAGGTTGCTTTTGATAGACCAGGGAGCGGTTTCGTTGGCCCCTTTTGTTTGGGCTCGCATCCCCGTAGAGAGGCAGCAGGCGAGCAGGCAGAGTAGCGAAAAGTGTCGAATCCGATGCATATTGATTGATGTCGATGGTTTTTATTTTTTTTACTCCGTTACTTTATAGGTAACGGATGTACTTTTCTTTTGCCTTGATACAAAAGAAAAGATACCAAAAGAAAAAATCAAGGGCTGAACCTCTGGGGCTACTTCGCTCCCGTTGTTTGCTAAAAGGCAGGAACTCGCTACGCTCAGACAGCCTGCCTTTTTTACGCAAACAGCGTGGCTTCGCTTTACGCCCCTCCGATTAGGCCCGAGCAGCGCATTGAGAGGGAAATTTGTATATATTTGAATTTTAGACATTTATGTATATGGTCCGCATGGCTATCCGGCCTCACTGTAGGGGCGTGAAGTGGAGGGCGAATTTCAGGCGTGAAGAAGGACAGACTGTTTGAGCGTAGCGAGTTTCTGTCCTTTAGACTGAAAGTCGTCTGGAGCAGCCCCGGAAGTGCAGACGGGGCCCTTTCTTTTTGGTATCTTTTTCTTTCGGGCAAGCGAAAGAAAAAGTACAATAAAAAAAATCTCTTCTTTTAGCGTTAAATTTATAAAGATATTTGGTTTTTATGTAAAAAAAAACGTTCTTTGCAGCAATAAACGACCAACTCCCCGTTACCTATAAAGTAACGGATGTGTTTTTCTTTTTCTTATTTCCCTATTTATATAAATAAGTACGCGAGAATGCTTCGGTTCATCTCGTTGATGCGGTCGTCGGTGTGGCGTTTGAAGTAAGTTTCGGTGACTTTGACCGACGAATGCCCCATGGCGTTGCTGATCAGCTCGGGCTGGAAGTTGCAGTAGTTGGCCAGGGTGGCCCAGCTGTGACGGGCGCTGTAGCTGCTCAGTTTCACATCGCTTGTTATTTGCGACGCTAGTCGCCTCAGCTGGTAGTTGAACCGGCGTAGTGCATTGCAGTATTCTCTATACCCTTCGGCACCGGTCGACTTGATGAAAGGAAAAAGATAGGGGGAATCTGGATCGTGGCTTTTCAGCTTTTCAATCAGTTCCATAGCTGCGGGTTCGATACGTACCGTCAGCCAGGCACCGGTCTTTCGACGACGGTAGGTCAGTATGTCGCCGTTCAGGTCGCAGCGGCGCATGTAGGCGATGTCGACAAAAGGAATGCCGCGCAGCATGAAGAGCAACATGAAAAGGAGGCGGGTACGTTCCAGACGGTCGGGCAGAGGGCGAGGCTTCTCCAGTTGGCGGAGAGCCTGCTCGTCGAGCGCACGCTTCACTGTGACGCGTGTACCGGTGTAGACTCCTTTGAACAGACGCGGACGGAAGGGGGCAAGGCCTTCGTCGACGGCACGGTAGTAGACTGCGCGAAGCATTCGCATGTACGTGGAAACCGTATTCCAATTGAGCATCTGCTTCAACAGGTGGTTTTGGAAAGTCTGTAGCCACAAGGGGGTGATGTCCTTGAACGGTAAATGCTTTCCTTCCATAAACTCATTGATACGGTTGAGTGTACTCCGATAGACATGTGCCGTACCCAAGCGCTCCTGGCTTTGGAGGCGGTCTGTTACGGCAGCCATGTAGGTGATAAAATCATCTTTAGGATGTTTCATACAATCGTTTTTTGTTTATTATTGGTTAATAGCATATTATAATCGCAAATAAGGCAGGTTTTGTTTATTTCGATTTGTTACAAAAATATGATTTTGTTTTAATTGTTGTTTCCGATTTTGGCAAACAGCTGAAAAATGCGTTCCTTTGTGAAAATTTGTTTTTTATACTAGGATAAAATTATAGAGTCATGGGATACGGAAAATGGATTGGCGGCGTCGTTGGATTTATGGCCATGGGACCATTGGGGGCGCTGGCCGGTTATGCGATAGGAGCACTGTTCGATAAGGCGACGGACGCGGAAGCGCAGGGTGCGACAGGACGTGAATATTATGGACCGACTTCATCGGGATGCGAAGACATTGGGCAGCGTAACAGTTTCCTTTTCGCCATGCTTGTCATGGCTTCGTACATTATCCGGGCCGACGGGCGTATCATGCACAGCGAGATGGAGTTTGTGCGCCGTTTCCTGCGGGTGAACTTTGGTGAAGGTGCCGTGGCTGAAGGTGAACAGATTCTGCTGAACCTGTTTGAACGGCGGAAGCAGATGGAGCGGACCGATCCGATGGCATTCAAGAATACGATCCACGACTGTGGTGCGCAGATAGCTGTCAACCTGACCTACGAACAGCGTTTGCAAATGCTGGATTTTCTGGTGAAGATAGCGCAGAGCGATGGAAATGTCTGCCATACCGAGATCGAAGCACTGAAGGAGGTAGCTGTAGCCATGGGACTGTCGGTAAAGGAGGTAGAGTCAATGCTTAACCTGCGTGGCAGTTCGCTGGAAGATGCCTACAAGGTGCTTGAAATTTCTCCCGAAGCTACGGATGCCGAAGTTCGTGCGGCTTATCGTCGTCTGGCCTTGAAGCATCATCCGGACAAGGTGGCGGCACTGGGTGAGGATATCCGTAAGGCTGCCGAAGTGAAATTCCAGGAAATCAACGAAGCGAAGGAACGCATCTATAAGGCGCGGGGGATGAAGTAATATTTTCTCAAAATCCATGTGGTGTAATCCGGAATATTTCTGTATTTTTGCTGCATAAAAATAAAATATGTATGAAGAAAACAGTCTATTCATGGGTCAGTATCTTGCTGGGATGTACCATCCTTGCAGCCGGTTTTGTGTTTTTCATCAATCCCTATAATATCATTCCGGGCGGAGTGTACGGGGCGAGCATCGTGCTTCATAATCTTTTTCCTTCCATCCAGGTGGGTACGTTCGGTTATATGTTCGACATCCCGCTACTCATCCTTTCGGTAGTACTGCTGGGAGCCAAGTTGGGTTCGCGCACCATAGCAGCCGCTTTGGTTACCCCCCTCATCATGAACCTGCTGTCGCGTGCGGCCTATCCTACGCAGGAAGCCCTGGAGGCACTTGACCCTACGCAACTGCTGGGAGGCTGTATGGACTTGTCTGACCACCTGATGCTGACGACCGTTATCGGTGCGGTGCTTATCGGTATCGGAGGCGGCATTGTGGTCCGCAACCAAGCCACTACGGGCGGCACGGATATTGTGGGCATGCTGTTGCAGAAGTATTGCCACATCCGTTTTTCGAGAGCCATTCTGTTGGCCGACGGGGTAGTGGTGTGTTTCGGTCTTGTTGTGATCGGTTTTGGCATCGGAAGTGCTGAAGATATGGTGCAACCGGCCTTGTTCCTTTCTTTCTATTCATTGATTTCCATTTTCATTTATTCGCGTGTCATTGCTTATATGATAAACGGGTCGAAGAATGACAAGCTGATATTCGTCATCAGCGATATCAAGATGACTGACTTGCACAAATACATCCTTGAGGATCTGGATCGTACTGCTACGTGTATCAAGAGTAGTGGACTGTATACGGGCACTGATAAAGAAATGCTTTTCCTCGTGGTAAGCTATAAAGAAGTGGCGGGCGTGAAGCTGAAGATAAAGGAAGTGGATCCTCGTGCTTTTGTAGTAGTGACCGATGCTTACGATGCTTTTGGCGAAGGGTGGAAGCAATTGCCTTCGTCTGCCAACGAGTTGCAACCGGAATAAAACATAAAAAAAGGCTGCTCTTCCCTCGCGGGGAAAGCAGCCTTGGACAAATTACTACAAGGTATTGTGCAATTAATGGATTTCAATTACACGGTTGATTTTAGCCTTTTCTTCGGGTGTGCGTTTAGGTAACTCAATGGTCAACACACCGTCTGTGACGTTGGCGCTGATTTTGTCTTTCTCGACATCTTCAGGCAGAACAAAAGCTTGTTGGAATTTTGAGTAAGAGAACTCACGACGCAAGTACTTCTTGTTTTCCTTGTCTTCTTCCTTGGTTTCGTTCTTTTTCTCCATTGTGATGACCAATTCATTGTCTTCGCCCAGATGGATGTTGAAGTCTTCCTTCGTCATGCCCGGAGCGGCAACTTCTACTTTGTAATCTTTTTCGTTTTCTATTACATTGATGGCAGGAGCAGTAGCGTTGGCTTTTACCATCCAATCGTTATCAAAGAAATCGTTAAAGATACTCGGTAACCAGTTCTGATTGTTGTACTTTCTAATCGGCATCATAGTTGTAATCTCCTATTTTTAAGTTGTTTATTATCATTTTTTCTCTGAACTCCTCCACCTTTCGGTTTCGTCGTTCGCATAAGGAGTTGCAAACTTTGTGCCGGTTGCCGAAATGTCAGTTTAGGTTTCGGCGCTTTTTAACTTGTGAAAAGAATTTTAATCAACAATCTCTTTCTTTTAAAACTTTGCATACTTTGTTGGCTTTTGGGGCTTCTGACAGAAAGTGTCCTGTCTGTCAGAATGACGTTTTATCGGCAAAGATGTCACTTGTCCAGGGTCCAACCTTCATCGTTGTGGTAAACCATCAGTTTGCTCATGCCGCCGTCTACGGTTAAGTTGGTACCATTGATAAAGCTGTTCCGTTCGTCGCACAGGAAGAATGCTGCCTGTACGATGTCTTCCGGCTCGCCTACACGTCTTGACGGATGTTGTAGAAGGTCGCTTTCTGTATAATGAGGTACGTCTGTCCCTTCGTGAAAACGGGCTGTCTCGATCCATCCTGGTGCGATGGAATTGACGCGTGCAATACCCGCCAGACTGATAGCCAGTGCGTGGGTCAGGGCCGTAATGCCACCTTTGGCAGCCGAATAACTTTCTGTATTTGCTTGCGATTGGAAAGCACGGGTAGATGACAGGTTGACGATACTGGCTCCCGGTGCAAAATGGGGCTTTAGCTGGCTGGTCAGCCAAAAGGGGGCTGCTACGCCTACACGTTGCACATACAGGAAGTCATCGTATGTGCAGCCGGACAGGATACCGCCCTTCATTAGGCATGCGTTGTTTATCAGGATATCTATTTGTTGCTCGTGTGCAAGTATCCAGTCGATGAAAGTATCTATTACAGTCTGTTCGGCAATGTCACCTTGGAAAAAATGGATCAGATCATTTTTTATTGTGATCTGTTCCTTGTCTATGACATATACACGGGCTCCTTCAGCGCTGAAACTTTCGGCCAGACATCTGCCGATACCTGCTGCTCCTCCGGTAATGATGCAAACTTTGTTCTTGAATTTCATGGTTGAGTTGTCTTTTTTGTTTAATGATAGTGCAAAAATAGGTTTTTTCTCGATATGTGGGGGATTGTGCCTGTAAAGATGTGTTCTAAAAGTTTTTATTTTGGATGGGGAATGCTATATTTGCACCGTTAGCGAACACGGTATCTCTTTCTGATAGGTGAATGCTGTTTCTTTATTGACGAATGTTTTTTGAATGTAAAATTATAATAGCATGAAAAATTATCTTTTATTGGCAGCTTCCATGTGTTTGATGGTAAGCTGTGGTTCTGGACAGAAGGTTTCCCAACCGGAAAAGTATTCGCAACGGATGGTGGAATCTCACGGCCTGGTAGATTTCTATTGCAACCGTCATCATCAGACGGAATTGGACAGTGCATCTTGGGATTATGTGTCTGGTTTGGTTGCGAATGCTGTGCTGAAAGCATGGACACTTTATCCCGAAAAAACGGAATATTACGATGTAGTAAAAGCTTTTGCTGACAACAGCACGACGCCCGATGGTTCTGTTATCCTGAATGCCAAGGGAGAGTCGGCACTTCGTCCAAGCAATATTGATGATTTACCTGCGGGCAATGTTTTCTTTACCCTTTATAAGGAGGAATTGAAGAAAGGAAATACGAAAGATGCCAATCGGTATAAGAACGCAGCTTCGCTTATCCGTAACAAATTGAAGTATGATCATTCCCGTATACCAGAAGGACTCCCTGGGGCAGGTGGATTTTTCCACAAGGCTGTATATCCCAATCAGATGTGGCTTGATGGGTTATATATGGGTTCTACGATTTATGCTCAGTGGCAACATGTGTTCGGACAAGATGATGCTGAGGACAATGCACAGAGTTGGGCTGACATTGCTTTACAGTTCAAGACTATCAATAAATATACCTATGACGAAGGCAAGCAGTTGAACTATCACGCATGGTCGGCTACTCCCGAGGATGAAAATTCTTTCTGGGCCAATCAGGAAGAACCTTTCAAAGGATGTAGTAAAGAGTTTTGGGCGCGTGGTATGGGCTGGTATTTTGCGGCTTTGGCCGATGTGCTCGAGTATATGCCAAAAGATCATGCAGACTATCCTGACGTGTTGGCTATCTTCAATCAGGTGGCAGCTGGACTGAAACGTTGGCAAGATCCGGTTTCTGGTGTGTGGTATCAGTTGCTTCAATACGATGCACAAACGGCTGCCGATGGCAAAGGAGATACAATTAATGGGAAAGTATATAATGTAGGAACGGAGTCAAATTATCTGGAGGCATCTGCATCCGGCATTTTTACGTATGCTTATCTGAAGGGAATCCGTTTGGGATTGCTTGATCGCGATATTTATCTCCCAGTAGCCGAAAAGGCGTATCAAGGTTTGCTTAAGACCTTTATTCGTGAGCGAGAAGACGGTAAGTTGGACGTGGTGCAAACGTGTGCATCGGCTGGTCTGGGACCGGCCAAAGATCCGTCTCGTACGGGAACTGTCAATTACTACCTGGCAGGTAAGGATGTGACGGTAGTGGAGAACGAAGGGAAAGCGGTCGGAACCTTTATTCTAGCTTCTGTTGAATACGAGCAGTTGGTCAAATAATTTTCTGTGAATATAAAAAAGAAGAGGCGCAGATTGCATAGCATCCGCGCCTCTTTTGTATTCGCATGTATCTTTTTTTACTGTTGTGCAGCTTCCTGAATCATCTGTTCGCTGGCATACATGTAGATTTCTACGCGTCGGTTTTCATCTGCCGACTTGCTCTCGTCGTATTCATCGTAGGCTACACCTTTGACGACTTTGAATTGCGCAGGAGATACATTACAATCCTGTAAATAGTTCTCTACCGCATAGGCACGATCTTTGGATACCTTGACGTTGGCTTCATACGTGCCTACTTTGTCTGTATGACCAATGATGGCGATGTCTGTGGTCGGATCGTCTCTCAATATCTGTGCCAGATCGCGCAGAGAAGCCTTGGCTTCGTTGCTCAGTGTGGAAGAGTTGAACCCGAAAAGGATGCCCGATGCGAACGACACTTTGACAGCAGCCAGTCCGTTGGTATCTGTTACCTTTTCGACTTCTGCACCTTCAATTTTTGCAGCTTCTTCTGCCTTCTTGTCCATCTTCTTACCAATGACAACACCCGTGCCGGTACCTACTACAGCTCCTACAGCTGCGCCGATGGCGGCTCCTTTCCCTTTACCGATCAGACCTCCAATGGCTGCACCTGCTACGGCGCCACCGCCGCCGCCGATGATGCCCCCTTTGGTTGTGTTGTTCATTGTTCCACAACTGCCGGCCAAAATGGCCATGCTGAGCACTACACTCATTAACTTAACATTCTTCATTTTTCTCTGTTTTAAAAGTTAGGATTAGGTTTTTCTTTCTCAGAATAACGTATTGGTCTCTTCAATGAGTTGACCATTTTGCCATACGGCACGTATGTTCAGGTCCTTGTCCATGACGAGGATGTCGGCATCCTTGTCTTTCTGCAGGGAGCCTTTGCGGTCGAATATGTTCATGATACGTGCCGGAGTCTCACTGGCCATGCGTAAGGCATCGCCCAGCGGAATACCTGCCTTCACCATGGTACGTACCAATACGTCGCCTGTAGCGATACTACCTGCCAGGGAAGAACGGTCGGCCAGCTTGCATACACCGTCTTCGATGATGTAGCGAGGATCGTTGATTTCCTTGCCGGCAGTTGCCGAACAGGACATGGCATCGGTGACGAGGCAAGTGTGGTCCACTCCTTTCAGCTTATAGGCCAGGCGCAGGATGGTAGAAGGCAGGTGAATGCCGTCAGCTATCAGTTCGATGGTCATGCCGTCGGTCAGGTAGACGCTTTCTACAGTACCTTCATATTTGTATTCGCGGCGTTTGTGGAAGCCGGGCATGGCATTGTAGAAGTGGGCGGCATGTGTGAATCCAGCTTCGTAGGCAGCTTTGATCTCATCGTATTCGGCTTCGGTGTGTGATACGGCTACCAGAATCCCCTTTTCATGTAGATATTTGGCAAACTCCAGTGCGCCAGGCAGCTCGGGTGAGGCGTCCCAACGGCGGATGCAGTTTGTGCTTTCCAGCAATTCCTTGTATTCTTTTTCGTCAATGGCTTTCACCTGTCCGGCAAATTGTTCGCCTGCCATCTTGGGGTTCAGGTAGGGACCTTCGATGTGGAGGCCTTCTACCGGGCTGCCCGGCTCCTGCATCATCTTTTCGCAGAGGGCGGCTGCCTGATGCAGCTTGTCGAAAGGCGATGCGGACAGGGTGGGGAAGATGGTCGTGGCTCCATGGAGCAGGTGGGCATGGGTAGCTGTGCGGAAAGCTTCCTCTGTACATTCGGTAAAGTCGTGTCCGCCGCCTCCGTGTATGTGCATGCATACAAAGCCGGGGACGATGTACATTCCCTTGGCATCAATCAGCTTGGCACCGATGAGGGCCAGGTCGCAATTTGTCACTTCCAATATCTTTCCGTCACGCATCAGTACGGAACCTTCGTTCAGCCATCCTTGTGGCGTGAATATGCGTCCGTTTATAATCTGTGTAAGCATCGTTTTTTTCTGTTTTTAGAGGTTTAATATAAAATGATTGTCGCTACAAATGTAGCAACTTCTTGCGACAAATGTTTTTATAGTAGTGAAAATATTTATAATGAGAAGTGTGGTGATGACCATGCCTGTCAGGGGGAGTGTCAGCCGATGCCCAGCAGTTCGATTTCGAATATCAGTGTGGAACCGCCGGGTATGCCTGGTTGCGAGAACTTGCCATATCCCATTTCGGCAGGAAGGTAGATTTCCCATTTGTCACCCACGCACATTTGTTGCATGGCTATTATCCATCCTTCTATCAGGTCGCTCAGGCGGAAAGCGGCGGGTGTACCGCCACGACTGCTGTCGAATTTCTTGCCGTTGATGGTCCACCCTGTGTAGTGGGCCGTGACAATGCTGCGCGGAGTAGGGTGCTTGCCGTCTGAAGCTCCTGTTGCCAATACTTTGTAATAGATGCCTTTGGGTAGGGGCTTGACGCCCTCTTCCGTTGCTTTGGCCGCAAGCCAGTCTTTATTGGCCTGTATGTAATCTTTCTTTGCCATGGTTTGTCTTTTTATTATTTTCAGGGTAAAGATATTGATTTTTGTGGAAATCAGAGTTCGGGCCAAGCAGATTTTTTCACTGTTTGTCTGAGGGTTTCTCTGTTTCTGTGAGGCACAGGGGAAGTTCTCTTATGTAAAGCACTGTTTTCCGATGCAGAAAGCAGTGTTTTACGCATTGGAAAACGGTGCTTTTCATTTTGCTTGCCACAGAGCTCTATTCTCTGTTGCCCAAGTGGCACTTTACGAAGCTGGAGTTGAGGTTTAGCGTTGTAGTGTAGAAGGTTGGCTTATGGGTTTGCATTTTGGCTTACATTAGAAGTGCAGAGCTGCGTGTTAATACGAAAAAAGCGATTATCTTTTTGAGATAATCGCCTTCCTTTGAGTGATCCGCTTGGGGGCGGAACCTTATATTTTTTATCGCTAATAATCAATTACTTATCTTGTTGTTTGTCATTTAGTCCACCTATTTCACCTCGATTGAACTTCTTTGTTCTGCACTGATATACAACTCTTTGTCAGTATTGCAAAGATACTGATTTTTGCTTTGAAAATCAACGAAAATTCCAAGAAATATTTAACGGAATGCTTCCTGTCTATTTTTCTCAAGAAGTTCTTCTATATCAGATTCCCGATATAAAATTTTACCTCCAATCTGATAATAGGATAAGATTCCATTATTTCTATATTCTTGTAAAGTGCGTCTTGATACTTTAAGGTAATTTGCCAACTCTGCATCATTCATATATCTATGCCCATTAAATGTTGGGTTGTTGTTCTTCAGAATATCTTCGAGTCTTGTTAGCGTATCTTTTAACCTATTGTATATCTGAATAACTTGCTCATTATCTTGGGTAATTACTTTGCTCATAATTTTCTGTTGTGTTTTTCAATGAACTTCTGAATATCTTCTTTTTTATAATAAATCTTTTTTCCAATTTGAGAATAAGAGATTTGGTCTGTATCTCTAAGATTCTGTAATGTTCTGGGAGAAATTTTGAGAATCAGGCAAACTTCTTGATTATCCAACCATTCCCCTATTGTTTTCTGTGAAGAAGCTGTTATCAATTTATCAATGGTATCAAGGAAATTTTCAATTTCCTTTAATGTCTTTTCATATGTAGCTGTTTCAATTCCAATGATTTCCATATCCAAAAAAGTTGAGTTTGTACAAATGTATTTAGAATATGTATATGATACAAAAT
>CHCFR05602__coassemble_242_pt1 | contig 40480 bp, 29 predicted proteins | sample CHCFR05602__metabat2_low_PE_022 | metagenome-assembled genome bin CHCFR05602 | reverse complement strand
CTTTACAATTATTTCTGTGTGGAATATGCTGGTACAAATGAAAAAGGTGAAGCAACTTATTGGGTTGATGAAGATTTATATGGTACCACTAATGCTACTAGTATGCCGGGTACCAAGCACTCGTTTACAACTACCAATCCTAATGAAGCTACAAAATATGAACAAGGAACTACTCTTCCGAAAGCATATGGCGGATTTGGCACATCTTTGACTGCTTATGGTATTGATGTTTCTTTGATGTTTGATTACCAAATTGGCGGAAAGATCTTTGATAGTATGTATCAGGGACTTATGGGAAATATTGCATCTGCTTCAGGAGCTGGTAATGCTATTCATGTAGACGCTCTCAAAGCTTGGACACCCAATAATACGTCAAGTAGTATACCACGTATGCAATATGGCGATCAATATACATCTGCTACTTCAAATCGTTGGTTAACGAGTGCTAAGTACCTTAATTTCCAATCGTTTACGATTGGTTATACTTTGCCAAACAGCCTGACTGCTAAAATGAATTTACGTAAGCTTCGTGTATATGCTTCTGGAGAGAATTTATGTTTCTGGTCTGCACGTAAAGGACTTGATCCGCGTTATTCTTATTCCTCTAGTGCATCGGTAAATGTTTATTCTCCGGTACGTACTATTATGGGAGGTCTTCAGTTAACATTCTAATTTTGAAAAGGAAAAGAATTTATGTATATGAAAAATATTATAAAATCATTATCGGTTGCAACAGCTGGGCTTTTACTTGCTGTCAGCTGTATTCAAGAAATTGATCCACATTCAAGTACAGTCACTGGTGAGCAAGCTGGAAATGCGCCAGGTTCGTTTGATAATTTTGTAACGGCTATAACGAACTCGTTGTGTGGCTCTTTTGAATATGGAGGAACGGGCAATTCTTATCCATATGACTTTGGGTATCCTTCCTTCTTTTTGGCCCGTGATGTAATGGGGCAAGATATTGCTGTAGAAGATTTTGGTTCAGAATGGTATACAACTTGGTATGGCTGTGGTACGGGACTTGGACCTCAATATGCAGTTTGTCAAATGCCATGGACATATTATTATGGTTGGATTAAGAATTGTAATACGGTGATATCTTTAGCAGGAACGGAACCTTCTGATGATAAAATGTCAGGTGTGGGCATTGCATATGCAATGCGTGCTATGTTTTATATGGATTTAGCGCGTATGTTTGCTCAGAAAACTTATGGCCAAGACAAGAGTTCAGAAACGGTACCTCTTATTTTAGAGTCTACGGCAGTAGCTGATTTGTCTAATAATCCTCGTGCTACGAATGAAGTGATGTGGGCTCAGATTCTTTCAGATTTGGATAAGGCAGAAATTTATTTAGCAGATTATGAACGTGAGGATGTATATACTCCAGACTTGTCTGTCGTTTACGGTCTGAAAGCTCGTGCATATTTGACAATGGAAGATTGGGCCAATGCGGAACTTTATGCTAAGAAAGCTCAGATTGGTTATACCATGATGTCGGAAGCCGAATATAATTCTCGGACAACTGGATTCAATTCTCCTAATTCGGCTTGGATGTTTGGTGTGACTTTTAAAAGTACAGATGATAACATTCTGCTGAATGATGCTGATAGTAGTTGGGGATCTCAGATGATTATTGAGGTTACGGGTTCCGGTTGCGGTTATGCTGGTAGCTATGGAACTCCTAAACGTATAGATTATCATCTTTATCAAACAATTCCGGATACTGATTTTCGTAAAAAGAACTTTGTAGATTTTGCAATAGATGAGATGGGAGAAGCTGAAGCCTTAGAAGCCCTTTCTGCTTATAGTGATGTTCCTGATGGACTTTTAATTACGGCAGAAGCTACTCCATCGGGCGTCGTGGGTGGTCTGGAAGTAAAATTCCGTCCTGCTGGCGGTGAACATAATAACCAATATACGGCTTTTACTGTTGCAGTTCCATTAATGCGTGTAGAAGAAATGAAGTTGATAGAGATAGAGGCTGCTGGTATGCAGAATGAAGCAAATGGTATTCAGTTGTTGACTGAATTTGCAAAGACACGTGATGCCAAATTTACTTATGGAGAACATGCAGAAGGATATGGTAGCTCATATGCAACCACATTCCAAAATGAGGTTTGGTGGCAACGTCGCGTAGAATTGTGGGGTGAAGGTTTTGCAATGTTCGACATTAAACGTTTGGATAAAGGTATTATTCGTAGCTACGCTAATACCAATCACCCGGAAGGTTATCGGTGGAATTATGGAGGTTATGGGATTAATGATGGAAATGTACATCCCAATTGGATGGATTTCTGTATTGTACAGACTGAAACCAATTATAATGTTGCTTGTACAAATAATCCGACTCCGTTGATGCCTACGAGTGATTCTCCTGAACATGCGTGGTGATAATTAATAGTAATGGTTAAAAGATAATGTTTATGAAAAAGAATTTATTTATATATGTACTTCTCTTTTTGTTGGGAGGGGTGGCTACTTTTACATCTTGTACAGTAGATGAAGGTACGGAGCCTGGTAATGATTCTGAACCATCTATATTAATTTATCAGTATGCAGCCAGTCGTCCTAATAACCCTGATAATGATGTAGTTTTGCGTTTTGCTACAAACAGTAAAACAGAGTCTGCCTATTATTTGGTGGAACCGACTGAAACTAAAGAAGCTAATGTGGCTTCAATGGGTGAAGAGGGCTATAAAGACTATGTCGTATCTGAAGGTATAAAAATAGAAGGTGCTTCAGGTTCAACAACTGTCGATGTGGTAGTAACAGACCTTTATGGTGAGTATACTATTACTGCTGTAGCTGTATCCGCAAAGACTAAAATTTCTTCTGAAACGACTTTTACAGGATTGGATTGGAATGATGTAGTTTCAGGTACTTATTATTTCGATTTGGGTAAGAATTTTATAGGTGTAGAAAGTGCAGCAACAGTTTTGCAGGTTTGTACGACGAATCCTGATTTATATCGCTTTAAAGATGTGTTTGGAGAAGGTTATTCTATGAAAATAAATCTTATTGATTATACAGGTTCAGATGATAATGGAACTTATCGTTTCTTTAGAATACCGGCAGCTGATACTCCTTTTACTTATGGAAACTATGGAGCAATTAGTGTACGTGATATAGGATATTGGCAAGGTAATGATGCTTTTGTGACAGAAGGTGGTTATGAAAGCGGTATGTACACTAATTATGATTGTTTCTTATACATTAATTATTATGTCTCAGCTGGTTATCTTGACTATGGATATGATTATTTTGTTGCAGATTAAAGTTAGCGAAAGATATTCTCTCGCCAGGAAATGTCCTGGTTAGTTTAACTTTACATAATAGTTTCTTTATTCTTAATTTTTATTGATGAAAAAGAAACGCTGCGGAGTGTCTTCGTGAGAAGATGCTCCGCAGTCGTTTTGAAAACAGAAATAGTATTTATTTCGTTTCTGTTTTTCGTTTTGTCATTTTCTTTTGTATGAATTGTATCTTTAGGTTGGCTTCTTCTATATTTTTCTTGATTTCGGTGATGGCAGAAAGTGTTTTGCCAAGTTCGTAGATATCGGATGCTGCTTGGCGGTCGGCTGGTAGCATGTGGGTTGTATAAGAACGCTCACCTTTGAAGTCAACGCGAAGGTTTTTGTCTTTGTTGGCTGCCACAAAAGCTATGACACCTCCGTCTTCTCCTAATTTATAATCTGCTTTTTCGATATGCTCTCCCAAGTCGGTGGTTTCGTAACTGTCACGTGAAACGGAAGTCTCCGTGAAGTTGCCATCGGGTGCGGTTACCTTTACGGCTGTGTGGTGGATGTTATAACTGCCACAATAAATGGATGTCAGGCTAACTACACCTGTCTCGTCTGTTTGAAATCTCAGAAAAGAGCGGTGCAGATTTCGTTCAATGACTTGCGCGGGCACCAGGTAATGTCCGATACGTTGATAGGCTGTGTCTTTTTCCAGAATAAATTTGTTTTTGATGGCTTCGAATTCTTGTTGTTTTACAGCTAGCATGCTGTCCAAATATTCCAGTGTCTTTTGTTGCTCTTTCAGTTCGACTTCCTGCATCAGGTAGATACCCTGACGGCGGGTGTCGAAGGCTTTGGGATAAAGTATTTTGATGCTGTCTATTTGCATCTTCGCTTCGTTGTAGTTGCCGGCTTCGAAGGCGGCACGTGCTTCGGCCAGTTTTAGAGCGGCTTTCTTTTCTACGTTTTCGCATGCAACCAATGTGCTGCAAAGACATGCCAGAATGATAATTTTTTTCATATATATAATCTGAATTTTTATGGATGTTACAATGTGGTTGTCCTTGTCGCGACAAAAATAGAAATAATATCGCTATCTTTGCCGCCGCGAAACCATTAAAATGCAAACAGACTGAATTATGATTGAACTGACAGCTGATGAACTGAAGCAGCGCTTCGATGCTAAGATATTCAAACAAATCTCTGAAACGGCCGATGAACTTAGATTGGAATGTTACGTCGTTGGTGGATACGTGCGTGACATATTCCTGCAACGTCCGTCAAAGGATATTGATGTCGTTGTGGTAGGTAGTGGAATAGCCATGGCTGAAGCATTAGGACGTCGGTTGGGACGTGGAGCTTATGTATCCGTGTTCAAGAACTTCGGTACAGCACAGTTGAAATATCGGGGAACGGAGGTTGAGTTTGTCGGTGCCCGCAAGGAATCTTATACACACGATTCACGGAAACCTATCGTCGAAGACGGCACATTGGAAGATGACCAGAACCGGCGCGATTTTACAATCAATGCCCTGGCTGTTTGTTTGAACAGTGCGCGTTATGGTGAGTTGGTGGATCCTTTCGGTGGAATGGATGATCTGAAGGAACGCACCATTCGCACGCCACTCGACCCTGACATTACGTTCAGTGACGATCCGTTGCGCATGATGCGTTGTATCCGTTTCGCCACGCAACTCAATTTCTATATTGATGATGAGACATTTGAGTCGCTTTGTCGTAATAGGGAACGCATCGGAATTATTTCCAAAGAGCGTATCGCAGACGAATTGAATAAGATTATGTTGTCGCCGATCCCTTCAAAAGGTTTTATTGATTTGGACAGAAGTGGACTTCTTGAACTGATCTTTCCAGAATTGGTGGCTCTGCAAGGAATAGAGACTCGTAATGGGCGGGCGCATAAGGACAATTTCTATCATACATTGGAAGTGCTTGACAATATCAGTCGTAAGACTGATAACTTATGGTTGCGTTGGGCGGCTTTGTTGCATGACATTGCCAAACCTGCTACGAAGCGGTGGGATCCGCGTGCGGGTTGGACCTTCCATAACCATAATTTTATAGGCGAGAAAATGATACCCAATATTTTCCGCAAGATGAAGCTGCCTATGAATGAGAAAATGAAATATGTACAGAAACTTGTGGGATTGCACATGCGTCCGATCGTGATAGCTGATGAAGAGGTTACGGATTCTGCTGTTCGCCGACTACTTTTTGAGGCAGGTGATGACATTGATGACCTGATGACTTTGTGTGAGGCGGATATTACGTCAAAGAACTCTGAGCGTAAGAAGCGTTTCTTGGACAATTTCCAGTTGGTACGTCAGAAATTGAAAGATTTGGAGGAACGCGATCGCATCCGCAACTTTCAGCCTCCTGTCAGTGGTGAAGAGATTATGCGTACCTTCGGCCTTTCTCCCTGTCAGCAGGTGGGAGCCTTGAAAAGTGCCATCAAAGATGCCATTCTTGACGGTGTTATTCCTAACGAATATGAGGCTGCCCGTCAGTTTATGCTCCAACGGGCAGAGAAGATGGGATTAAAGGTGTCAGAGGGATGAGGAACTAGTATTTCTGCATGGCCGTTCGGGGAAAGTGATCACCACCTCGCGTGGCGTAGCAATTCCTACAAATCCGATTCCTCCACTGACGTTGCAGGGTAAGGAAACGGGTTCCATCAGGGTGGTGTCGTAGTCATCATCATCCAGACAGTTCAGGGCCTTCAGGTAGCGGTAATAGTCGGCTGTCAGGTTGAGCAGGCGGATGTGGATGGATTGGGTACAATATGTCTTGCCGTAGGTAATGCCGTGGAGAGCATTGGCTGTAAAGTCATCGTAGAGGTGAGTGTATACCTTGAGCGTGGCCGAACTGTTGCGGAAACGGTTGTCGGTGAAGATGTTGTACTTGTTCTCGATGCGGGGAAACATCAGGTTGTCTTCATCTTCCTGTGAATGACTTATGTTGCCGTCGGTCAGGATGATGTCTTCGCGGTTGACAAGGTCGCTGTATATTTGGGTGGTCAGGCTGTCGCGTTCGGTGTATATCAGATTATGGTTTTCGTCTTCGATGAAGTTTCCCTGTTCGTCCCTGAGGTATTCGTAGATGTGGTAACGTACCAGGAACTGGTTACGGATGTCCAGCCGGTAATGGTTGCTTTCGTTGGCTATGTCATTCATTGTCAAGAGGTAACGACGATGGGGAGTGACGATGCCGCTGCTCATGTTGATCGGGACGGTACAGGTGTCCACACGGAAATCCTGGGGAGGTTGGGGAACCTGTACTTCTGCCGCAGCCCGAAGGGTTCCACCTTGGGCTGTTGCTTCCAGACGGATGAGGTCGCCGGGTTGCAGGGGAGTTGATAGGCGATATTTTCTGTAATGTATGTTTTTTAATAGCGTTTCGTAATCTTCCGGAGAGAGCCATTCTCCTGGATAAGGATAGATGTCTTCCGGTTTGAAAGCTTGGGGAGTTTCGGTGAGTCGTCCGTTGACGTAAAGGGTGAGTATGGCATCGTCATTTACTTTGTCCAAATTGTCGCCTGTACTTAGGTATAGATATACTTCGTTTGTTTTACTTTCTCCTGCTTCGAGTAGAGCGTTCATGACGAGGCAGGGTTGTCTCGTTTCAGGGTTATAGGGAATTTCGTTCTCACATGACAGTAATCCGCAAAGAGTTACTGTATATATAATAAAGAATAAATGTTTCCGTTTCATATTCGTTTGTAGGAAATGTAGTTCTTAAAATCTGTATGTATAGGTCACAGAGGGAATACATGGCAGGATGGTCATTTTTTTGATGACGGTTCTTGACTTTGAATCTATTTGTATGGCGCCTCCTTGACCGTTATTGACCCAACTGTTGGTCAACTGCTTCCGTTGGGTATATACCAGATTGGGATTCATGGCGTTGTAGGCATTGTAGAGGCTGATGTTCCAGGTACGCATGCCGTGCTTGGTCTTCTTGTTGAAGTTTACGCCTAGGTTCAGGCGATGGGTAGCGGGCAGACGGTAGTTGTTACGTCCCGATATGTAGTCGGTTTCTTCGGTGCTACCGTCGGGCTTGACGATGGCTGTCCGTCGTTCGGGGATGGTGAGGCAGCCTCCCGTGTAGAAGATCCATGAGGCACCTACGTCGATACGGTTGCTGAAGCGATGGTTGACGCAAAGGTTGAGGCTGTGCCGCCGGTCGTATTTGTGGGGAAACCATCGGCCGTGGTTGATACTGCCGTTTGGGAAGCGGCGTTCGCTCTTGGCCAGTGTGTACGAAAGCCAGCCTGTCGTGTTTCCTATGGTGCGCTGAGCCATCAGTTCCAGTCCGTAGCTGCGGCCTTGGCCCATTTCTACTTTTTCTTCCCAATGGGTGGAGGTACCGAAGAAGGAGACTCCGTCCTGGTACTCCAGAATATGTCGCATTTGTTTGTAGTAACCTTCCAGTGAGAATTCCCAGCCGGGCAGGTCGGTATAGTATGTGCCGACGGAGTATTGGTTGGCATACATGGGGCGTATGTTTCTGGTGATAGGTACCCACAGGTCAGTAGGCATGGAGAAGGGAGTGGCGGTGAGCAGATGGACGTATTGGGCCATGCACGAGTAGGAGGCTTTGGTAGCGATGCCCTTTCCCCAGTCGTAACGGGCGGAGATGCGGGGTTGTGCCGACAGATAGTTCTTGCTTTGCGTGTGGAACAACGAGGCTCGTACACCGAGGTTCAGGCTGAACCGGTCGGTAGCTTCCCAGTTGTCTTCGCCGTAGAGCGACAGTTCCATGCCCCGTTGCGGAAGGTTGCTGCTGGTGGCATAGGTGGTGTCCTGCCGGGCAGAGCCATCGTTTATGTTGCCGATGTGTGAGGTTGATACACCCGGCGTGAACAGGTGATGGATGAACTCACTGCCGAAGCGGATGTGATGACGGGTGGAAGGAGTGAAGTCGAAGTCGGCACGCAAGCTCCAGTCGCGAATGCCCGAACGGAACTCCGAGCGATATCGGTGGTAGTCGTATAGTTTTCCCTGATAATCGGTACGATCTTCCGACGTTTCGTTCAGACTCATGCGGTACTGGTTGTAGGAAACAGTGAAGTTACTGAACAGCTGATTACTAAATATGTGATTCCAGCGGGTGTAGCCGATGAGGTTTCCCCAGTTCAGGCGGGTTTGGCTGATGTCTTTCTGATAAGTGATGTCGGATATGGTGGGTGTACTGCTGAATTCGTTGTCGTACCGGTAGTGGTCTTTACCCCGATAGAAGCCTAGGAACAGGCGGTCGCAGTCGCCGAACTTATGGTTCACCTTGGCATTGATATCATAGAAATAATAGTTATATCGGTCGATGTCTTTGCCATTGCTTCCATTCTCTGTGGTTTTGATACCTTTGGGCAGCAGGATGCTGGGCGTGACGCGCATGCTGAGCGAAAACGACGTGCGTTCCCGCCGGATGGGGCCTTCAATGTGAAATTTGTCAGTAAGCAAGCCGATACTGAAGGTACCATGATAGCCGTTCATGTTACCGTCGTTGGTACGTACATCGACTACAGACGACAGGCGGCCGCCGTAGCGGGCGGGAAAACTGCTCTTAAAGAGGGTAACGTTCTTCACCGCTTCGGGCGTGAACACCGAGAAGATGCCCAGCAGGTGGTCGGCGTTGTAGACAGGGATGCCGTCCAGCATCACCAGGTTCTGGTCGGGCGTGCCGCCACGGACGTACATGCCTGCAAAGCCCTCCATGCCTGCTTGTACGCCCGGCAGCAGCTGGATAGTTTTCAGTACGTCAGCCTCGCCGAGGATGGAGGGAGTGTGGCGTATCTGTGTCATGGGGATGTCGTGTGCACCCATGTTAGTGGCATTGATGCCCGCCTCCTGCTTTTCCGACGTGACGATTACTTCCTGCAGCTCATTGTGTGTGTTGAGGGCGATGTTCAGTGTGGTGTCTGCCGTTAGGCGGAAGCGGTCGGTCCGTGTGGCGTAGCCCAGGTAGGAGGACGAGAGGCTCACCTCACCTTCGGGCAAGGTCAGAGTGTAGAAGCCGTAGGCGTTCGAGGCTGTTCCCACGGCGTAGCGGCTGTCCAGAATGTTGGCACCTATCAGTGTTTCGGCCGAAGCAGCGTCGGTGACGTAGCCGCTCACGGTGAAGCGTCGGCGTTCGCGCTTGCGGGGCATCTCGCGTTTGCGCAGCACGATGTGTTTGCCCGAGATTTCGAACTCTACCGGCTGGTCGCTGAAGGCCTGTTCCAGTACTTGGCCGATGGTGAGTTTCTGTACTTTCAGGTCGATGCGGCGGGTGAGTCTGACTTCGTCGCCATAGACAAAGGTGTAACCTGTGGCATTCTCCAGTCGCGACACCAATGCGCGGAGAGTGGCGTTACGGATGTCCATTGTGATGGGGGCCTGCGGGTTTTGGGCTTGGAGGCAGACTCCAAGCAGTACCGCGCCCATCAGGAGCAGGAGCCTGAGGGGGCGGTGGGAACAGCTTGGTTCAGAATAGTTCATGGGTGGTTAAGTTTAGTTTGTAGGATGATGTTTTGGTTCTTGTCTTGTCGGTAGGTGAGTCCGGCCGCGGCCTGCAGCAGGTCGAGGATATGTGTCAGGCCCTCTCCGATGTCGAAGGTGGCCGTGAGGCGGTATTCGGCCAGCGTCGGGTCGGCGATGCGGATATCCGTCTGATAGGTGTTGGCCAGCTGGCGGACGATTTCATGCAAGGGCTGGCTCTGGAAGCTCAACTGGCCGTGGCTCCAGCTGATGTCGTCGGCGGCATTGGGCAGGGATTCTTGCGTCAGGCTACCGCTGCTTTTGTGGTAGACGGCCCGTTCGTTGGGAGTCAGTACCAGCCGTTGCGACCGGCTGGGGAGGCTGACGGCTACGGAACCTTCGAGCAGCGTGGTGCGTACCTCGCGGTCACGCGGATAGGCTTCGACGTTGAAATGCGTACCCAGTACCTCTACCTGTACCTCACCCGCTTCTACCACGAACGGATGCGACGGGTCCTTTGCCACTTCGAAGTAGGCGCCTCCCTGTAGGGAGACTTCGCGTCGTGCCTCCCGCCGGAAGTCTTTCGGGTAGGTTAGCGTGGAGTAGCGGTTCAAGATGACTTCCGTGCGGTCGGGCAGGACGACGGTGCGCGTCTCCGCCTGTACCGTTACCGTCATCATTTCCACGGGGCGGAACTGTTCGTAAGCCTGCCATCCGGCCACGCAGAGCAGCACGATGGCCGCCGCTCCGGCCACCCGCATCCAGAGGGTACGTCGCAAGCTGGTTCTTTTCAGCCGCGACTGAAGCAACGGCCAGGAACGGGCGGCGCTGAACCGGCCGCGAGGCGAGCGAGTCGAGGCCACAAGTCGGTCGAGCAGGGTTTCAAAAGGGTCTTTCTCTGTCATAAGCGTTTTCTTATTTTACTGCCAGTTTCAGCGTGATGGTCGTTGCTTTTACTTTTTTGTCTTTTGGCGTGCAGGTTAGTCTGATTTCGTCCGATTTCTGGATTTTGGCTGGATATATCCGTATGCGTACATGGGCGGTCTTCTTTTTCGGAGCAATGGTCACCTCTTTATCCAGTAATGTGTAGGCTGGTTGTCGTCCTGGTAGGTTCTTGATGCTGATGGTGGCTTTACGTTCGGTGTCTGTTTTTTCGGCAGCAATTACCTTCAGTGTTATTTCACGACTTTCCACTCCTCGCTCAAAGGTGTAGTTTTCCAGAAACTTTTCAAATCCCAGGTAGTCTTTAGGATACTTGTCGTTTTGGTTGTCGCATGCGGTCAGGCTCATTACAGCCAGCAATACCAGCATAAGGCTGGTTGTGGTAAGGATAGCTTTTTTCATGTTTAATCAGTTTTTATGGAGTTCCTTTTACCATTAAGACAGCGGAAAGTGGAAAACTCCCTACGCAGGAAACGATTTTTTTTCTGTGGGTGGCGTTTTTGTGTAAAGTTCCAATCGTTGTTCTGGCCATGAAAACGGGCAGCTTGAGACATGTCGTAGCCGATGAAGGTCGTTCCCAGTACTGGAAACGCCTGTTACCAAGGATTGGAAACGGCTGTTCCCCGTGTAGGAAACGAGCGTTTCCAGTATGTGGAAACGAGTGTTTCCTCCGATGGTAACTGGTGTTTCCTTGTAAGGTAACGGGCTTTACGGGCTGTGACAGGTGGAGGAAGGCTGGATTATTTCAGCATTTCTTTCAGGCGGGAGACGGCTTTCTGCAGCTGGGCATCTACGGTCTTGACACTGATGCCCAGTTCTTCGGCCACTTGGGCATAGCTCTGCTTCTCTTCGCGGATGCGGATGAAGACTTCTCGGCAGCGTTCGGGCAGGCGGTCCAGCGCCTTGACGTAGCGGGCAAAGAGCTCTTCGCTGATAAGGTTTTCCTCGGGCGAAGGGTCGGAAGCGTCGCTTTCGGTCAGGTCGGCGGAAAGGGAATCGTTTTGACGCGTTTCTTTTTCCAGGTAGTTGAGCGAGGCGTTGCGGGTAAGGATAAAGCAATAGTCCTCGATGTTCTGCACGGCGGCTAGCGTGTCGCGCTGCTTCCAGAGGGTGAGGAACACGTCGAGCACTACCTCCTGCGCCCATTCCTCGTGCTTCAGGTAGTAGTAGGCGATGCGGAACAGGCGGTCGTAGGTCAGGTCATAGAAGCCCTTGAAAGCCCTTTCGGAGCTTTCTTCCTTCATTTGTCGCAGGTATCTTCGGACTTCCTGTTCGGTCATGTTGCGCAGCTTTTTTCATGTATATGTGGCTGCAAAGATAGATTTTGATGGCGAAACGAGCAATTCCTTCGTTTTTTTCAACCTTCTTTAACGCTGTACTCTTCTATCGTGTCATTCTTTACGTGTCAGCTTCGCATAGAAGATAAGCGCAATGGCCGAAATGGCTCCGATACCAGTGAACCAGTACCAGATGTAGTGTGCGTTGGCCGAAGCGGCTTCCCATTCAGCCGTACTGGAGAATAGAGCGGGGTCGGGGCAGTAGGCCGTGAGCAATATACCCGACAGACCGAATCCAAGGATAGAAGCCAGAAAGGAATGTAGATGGCTGAAGCCCAGATACAATCCTTCCTCTCCTTTGGGTGCCTGTAGGGAGAAGAATTCCATGTAGCGTGGCGAGATGAAACATTCGGCTAAAGCCTGTACGGCAATACCGGCAATCATCATGACGGTGATGGGGTGCATGCCCAGAATATCACCGCTGAACAGATTGCCTGCGGCCATAATCAGTGCCGAGAGGGGAATGAGGAACATGCCGACGGTCATGGAAGTCAATGCTTTTCGGCGGGCCATCAGTCGGGTGACGAGGTTCACCAGCAGCACCACGACAAACGGATTGACGTTGGCAATCCAACCCGGACGGGCCGTTTCGCCAGCCATGCGGATTACATATTTGGGCATTGTGGCATACATTTGGTGCTGGATCATCCAAAAACCGGTGACAATCAGAATCAGGAGCAGCAGGCGTCCGTTGGTAAATACTTTACCCAACCCTTTGAACACCTCGGCCATGCTTTTCCCTTGTCCGCTGGTATTGGTCGAATGAAAGAACAGGAAGATCGTGATGAGCGCTACAAAACACAGTGTGGCCGATAGAAAATTGATATAGATATAGGCTTCGTCACCCACCACCGAGCGGAGCGGATCGACGAAACATTTGCCTGTAAAGGCACCGATGTTGACCATCATGTAGAAGATGGAGTATCCGCGGGCTCGGGTTTCCGATGTCGTCTCACGGGCTACCGAGGCCGAAATGATGGACTTGATGAACGAGCCGCCGATAACGAGGATTATCATGATAGGTACAATGAGCATACGCAGGTTGCTGTGCTCAATACCTGTGAATTGTGTCTTTTCACCATATACGACCAACCCCGACGATTCGAGCATCAGGGGAAGCATGCCCAGACCCAGATAACCGATGGTCAGCAATGTGAAAGCAATCAGGATAGCTTTCCGATAACCTATCTTGTCGGCAAAGGCGCCGGTAAACATCGGCAGGAAGTAGAGCCCGCCCGAAAATAATCCCGAAATCAGGCTGGCTTCCAAATCGTTGAAACCAAGTGTGTTCGACAGGTAGAGGGTGATCACGATAAAGATGGCATAATAGGCCATACGTTCAAACAGTTCGGAAGCATTGGCTGTCCAGAACGCGCGAGAGAATTTTGTCATCTGAATAAAAGTCTTTGTTAATGGTTTGTTAGTGGAAGTGTTTCCTTTTTTCGGATTCAAAGATAGAATAAATCTGGAGAATGACAAAATTACCTTCAAGTCTCTCTTTGCATTTTCTAAGTCCGTAGTTACGTCCGTCAAGTTCATGTTTAGCGGGCTAAAGTAGGTGTTTAGTAATGCAATATAGGTGGTGAGTAATGGGTTGTCCAAATCTGCTTCCAATCCTTCATTGGTAGTGTAATCTGTTGCAAGAAAGAGGTGTAGGTTGAAAGATAAAGTTTCACGGCAGTGTTCATTGTCTTCGGCTTTAAAGCTGCTACATCATTATGTCATTTTAACATGTCGATATTGTTTTATTGGCTATTTTTGTTTTGTTAAATAGATTTGTTACGGCTGAAAGTTTGTATGAGTTTGAATAGACATTTTATATAGAATAAAACCATGAATAGAAATTTATTAATGACTACTGTTATACTGAGTGTATGCTTCTGTTCTTGCACCCAGAAACAATCCGGTGTTTTCGGCGTCGATTATGAACTGGAGCCGATGCCGTCGGTTCATGCCCCTTTGCCCGAAAATTCGGTACCGATGGGGGATGTGGACACATTTAAAGAAGTGAAGTTGGATCTACCCATCGCTTCGGGACCGTATGAGCCGACTTGGAATTCGATAGAGGCCAATTATCCGGGTACTCCAGCTTGGTTGCGTGATTCAAAATTCGGTATCTGGGTGCACTTCGGACCGCAGGCGGCTGGCGAGAGTGGCGACTGGTATGCCCGCAAGCTTTATGTAGAAGGGACCTCTGCATATGAAAACCATTTGAAGAAGTACGGTCATCCGTCGGAGGTTGGTTATAAGGAAGTGTTGCGCGACTGGAATCCTGAGAAATTCAGTCCAAAAGCTTTGGTGGATATCTATAAGGACGCCGGAGCACGTTTCTTGATTATACAAGGAGTACATCATGATCAGTTCGATATGTGGGACTCTAAATATCAGGCATGGAATTCGACCCGTCTCGGCCCTAAACGCGATTTCCTCGGTGAATGGGAGAAAGCATCGCGGGAAGCCGGTATCCGTTTCGGCATTACGTTCCATCATGAATATTCTTGGTGGTGGTGGCAGACGGCTTTTCAGAGTGATACAAAGGGGGATAAGGCCGGTATTCCTTACGATGGAAATCTGACACTGGAAGACGGAAAAGGTAAATGGTGGGAAGGGCTCGACCCACGATATCTGTATGGCGTCAATCTGAGGGAATATGAGTCGGTGGCCGAGGCAGCCAATACATTGTGGTCTCCTCCGAAGCCGGGTATCTTCAGCGGCCATCTGGAATTTGCCAAGTGGTATGCCAAGTGGTGGGCCTTGCGTATGATGGATGCGGTGGACAAGTATCAGCCGGACTTTATCTATACCGACGGTACCGACCAGCAGCCTTTCAGTGGTTCGGGTACGGGTACCGGATACAAGTGCGATGCCATGCAGCGTGTGATAGCCGATTTCTACAATCGGACATTGGCTGACAGAGGAGAAGTGGATGTATTCAGCATCGTCAAGTTCAGAAAGACGACCAACGGTACGGTCAACACCTGTGAAACGGGTATTCCCGAAGGTATCAAGGATGATCAGGCCTGGATTGCCGAGACACCTGTGGGCGATTGGTTTTATGGTCCTGACTTTGTGTACAATTCGGATGCTGTCATACGCTATCTGCTTGAAATTGTGGCCCGTGATGGTTCGTTCGGATTGAGTATTCCGTTACGTCCCGACGGTTCGATGGATGAGGCCTGCCATGAAATGCTTCATGAAGTGGGCGAATGGATGCGCGTTAATGGAGATGGTATTTATGGCAGTTCGGCATGGAAAGTGTTGGGCGAGGGCAAAGATGGTAAACTGAATACTTTACCAGGAGGTCGTATAGGTCAATGGCAGGCTGACCACGTGTTTTACAATACCGATTTCCGTTTTACAGAGGGTAAAGGCGGTACACTCTATGCTTGGTGTATGACGGTTCCCAAGGCGGGCGACAAGCTGACGATTGTATCGTTAGGCACGAACAAAAGGTTGTTCGATAAAAAGATTCGTTCTGTGGAGCTGATGGGGACGGAGCAGTCGGTGGACTGGAAGCAGAATGCAGATGGATTGGAGATTGTCTATCCCGACTCCGTTGATTTAAAGACTGCGGTAGGATTCCGAATTGTTTGTGAATGATCATTCTTTTCGGAGTAAAAGATTGATGAGCTTTGGGGCACGGATTATGCAGATATTACAGAAAGAGAACTTCTGTGAAATCTTGCATACTTCGTGCCCTAATATTATTAAGAAATCTGAAAAAAGAAATGATTTCTTTGTTTATTTGGAATATTGTTTGTTGTTTTGCGAACAACAAATAAAAAGGTAAACGATGAACAAAAAATATTCGGAAGAACAGGAAAGGATGGCACGTTTTGCCAAAGCCATGGGGCATCCGGCCCGGATGGCCATATTACAATTCCTGCTGGCACAGGAGTCCTGTTATTTTGGCGATATCCATGAAGAGTTGCCTATAGCCAAGGCTACGGTCTCCCAGCACTTGAAGGAACTGAAGGATGCCGGATTGATTCAAGGGGAAATAGAGGCGCCAAAGGTGAGGTATTGTATCAATAAGGAAAATTGGGAACTGGCCCGGAGAATGTTTGCTGACTTCTTCGGTCAGCTTGTTTGCAAAAAGGGGAGCTGCTGCGGGTAAGCTCTTTTTTTACCTTAAATGTTCGTAGTTTGACGAAATACTAATAAATGAAATAATGAAGATGAAAAGGATTTGTTTTTTGTGTTTGTGTTTGGGCTTGTTGCTGGCAGCTTGTGGAGGCAATACCAGGAAAGAGAGTTCTGTTGCTGATGCGCAGGAGGAAGTAGCAGTGAGCGATGGAGTGGAAGTGCTCTATTTTCACGGCAAGCAGCGTTGTGCTACTTGTATAGCCATCGAGAAAAGCACGCAAGAAGTGATGGAAAAAGATTTGGCCGATGCCGTCCGGAAAGGAAAAGTGAAGTTTCGCACGATAGACATCAGTCGTGAAGAGAACGAAGCCGTAGCCGAGAAATATGAAGTGACATGGTCGTCCCTGTTTGTCGTGAAACACAAAGACGGGGTGGAGACCGTAGAGAACCTGACGGAATTTGCTTTCGGCAATGCCCGCAAGTCGCCGGAAGTGTTCAAGGCCGGAGTGGTGAAGACCGTTCGTGAAATGCTGGAATAAACAACGGTAGCTATGGATGGATTGCAGACATTACTGGACAACAGTTCTACACCCGTACTGACGGCTTTTCTCCTCGGATTGCTGACGGCCCTTTCGCCTTGCCCACTGGCTACCAATATTGCAGCCATCGGGTTTATCGGAAAGGAGATGGAGGACAGAAAACGTGTTTTTCGAAACGGCCTGCTTTATACCTTGGGGCGTATTCTTGCCTATACCCTGCTCGGATTTGTATTGATCTTGATATTGAAGGAAGGTTCGAGCATGTTCGGCATACAGAAAACTATCGGTACGTGGGGCGAACGGGTATTGGGGCCTGCTTTATTTGTTATCGGCCTCTTTATGCTTTTCGGTGACAGGCTGAACCTTCCCCGATTCGGGTTCAAGGGAAACGCCGAGGGGCTTGCAAGGAAAGGAGGGTGGGGAGCTCTGCTGATAGGCATACTTTTTGCGTTGGCTTTCTGCCCCACGAGCGGTGTGTTCTATTTCGGTATGCTGATACCCCTGTCGGCTACCACTACAGCCGGTTATCTGCTGCCTGCCGTGTTCGCCATAGCCACGGCCCTGCCGGTACTTGTAGTGGCCTGGATACTGGCTTCAGTGTACAACAGATGGGCTGTTTCTATGGCAGGATGCGCACAGTACAGCGATGGATGAACCTGTTTGTCGGGGTGCTGTTCATTGGTATAGGCATTTATTATAGTTGGATGATGTATATGTAACACATTTAAAATATTACGGATATGGAAATTAAAGTATTAGGCCCGGGTTGTGCCAAATGTAAGACAACCTACAATGTTATTGAGAAAGTAATCAAGGAGAACAATCTGGATGTGAAGTTGACCAAAGTGGACGACATCATGGAAATGATGAACTATAATATCCTGACCACTCCTGCCGTAGTGGTGGATGAAGTGGTGAAAATGAAGGGACAGGTTCCTACCGAAAGCGACGTAAAGAAACTTTTGGGTATCGGATAAACGGAGCGTGATGGATACAGAGGCGGCAGAAACAGCCGTTATGGCATCTGCCGCCTTTATAGTGGAAATAATGTTCGTATTTCAACGAATTAATTAAGAAAGAAACATGATACAAGATTTTGCAGACTGGCTTGTTTACGGACTGTTCGGCCTGAGTGCCGACACATCGTTGGGAGTGGCCGTAAACTTTTTCTTTTACGACACCATCAAGATTCTTATCCTATTGTTTTTCATTAGTGTGCTGATGGGGATTGTCAATGCCTATTTCCCAATAGAGCGGTTACGCACCTATCTGGCTACCCATAAGATGTATGGCCTGCAGTACCTGTTGGCTTCTATCTTCGGAGCCATCACTCCGTTCTGTTCGTGTTCTTCCATCCCGTTGTTTATCGGTTTTGTGAAGGGAGGCATTCCGTTGGGAGTGACCTTTGCTTTTCTGATTACGTCGCCGCTGGTCAACGAAGTGGCTGTTGCCATGTTCCTCGGTTCTTTCGGATTGAAAGTGACACTGGTTTATGTCGTCAGCGGCATCCTGCTGGGAGTGATTGGAGGCTTTGTGCTCGGACGGATGCGTCTTGCACCTTATCTCAGCGATTGGGTGAAACAGATTCAGGCCCAGTCATCTGCCCAGACAGAAGCATGGGAGAAAGACCATATTCCTTTTGTCAAACGGCTTCCCGCCATCATCCGCGACGCCTGGCGGATAGTCAGCGGTGTGCTTGTCTATATTCTGATAGGTATCGGTATCGGTGCCTTCATGCACGGCTTTGTGCCCGAAGGCTTCTTTGAACAGTACATGTCGAAAGACAACTGGTTTGCCGTGCCCCTTTCAGTTCTTCTTGCCGTGCCTATGTATGCCAATGCGGCCGGTATTGTGCCTGTCATCGAGGTATTTGTGGCCAAAGGTATTCCTTTGGGTACCGCCATCGTCTTCATGATGGCCGTGGTGGGGTTATCCTTGCCCGAAGCTACCCTGCTCAAAAAAGTGATGACCTGGCGGCTGATAGGTATCTTCTTCGGTACCGTAGCCTTTTTTATCATCTTGTCGGGCTATTTGTTCAACCTCTGCAGCATAAAGTAGCATAAGATAATAAAGCTGCTTCCTGATTGGGCAGGCAAGCCAGTTTGTAGACTAGAATTTTTGTCAGTAAGCTGCTTATAGTTGTGCTGATGCCATCGTATAGAAAGTTATCATAAGCGAATAAGGGGGGGCATGAAGGATGTAGGGCGCTATAGGCCTGTAAGGTCTTTAGGCGTTTTATTTGATTGAAAGGCGCTTGTTGCAATCGGACACAACCACACAACGGGAAGCGTTCCGCCCTGTAACAAGGCGTTTTGCCGCTCCACGGGCTACCGTATACCCACACATCCGGGCCGTTCAACACCACAATGGGGCTGTCGTCGTTGAGCAGCGTGGCACCGGGAATGTGTTCGCGCCACAAACGGGTGTGCGTGCTCTTTCCCGTACCGCTCTCACCCAGAAAAAGGAAAGCTTTCCCGTCATTTACGATGCAACTGCTATGGACAGCTATCCGTCCCTGACGGAGGGTCATCAGTCCGTAGCCCACCCACAGAGCGAAGCGTAGCATCTGAGGCTTCAGTTCTCCCTGTACCGTCAGTGTGGAACTGTCGCGCCGTGTCCATAGCCTGAGCTGTGCGCCGTCTTCATGTGTCATCTCCAACCGATACTCATCGGCCGTCGCATAAAAACGTGTATCCACTCCGTCGGCCAGGCAGGCATACAGCTCCCGGCTTTCCCTTGGATGTTCTTCTCCGTCGGCAAAAACGATCTGAAAATCGGATATGCCTCTATTGTCTTTCCGAAAAGACGCAAAGCCCGGCATTCGCTCCACCGCCTCTGCCAACAGCGTCCCTTCTACCCGAAAGCGGCATCCTCCCACTTCATAATCCTGATACATACCTTCCTTTTTCATCAATTCTATTCTCATTCGGTTATCACTCCACACTCCATCAATTTGTTCATCCAGTGTGCAGCGTCTTTTCGGGCCTGCTCCTCGGCTATCTGATACGTGGCGACCAGCACATCCGCCGCATCCTGCAAAGTAAAACTCTTGCCCTCCAACCGTTCGTACAGCAGGCGGGCGGAAGCATTCAGCGAGATGACACGCGTCAGGTTGACGCCTGCCTTTCCCTGACTGACAATAATCGTTTCTCCGGCTATTTCCCGGAGCTTATAGTTTGGTTTGATTTTCATAATTCCAATAATTACGTATGAATAAAAGAGCCACTGATGTACATATGAACATCTGTGACTCTCTTTATAAATATTCTATCTCAAAACAATTAATTTGAAGCAGAAGATCTATATGCATCCCAACCTGTTACACCGTTAGCAATAACGACAGATGATTCAATAATAATATTCGGTTCATCCTCGTTATAAAAGCCCTCAGTTACTTCTAGATTACCATTCATTTCAGACTCTCCTTTCACTATGAGCTTTCCCTTTTTCTCTTGTTTTCCTGTTGAATCTCCACCGAATTCTACTTTCCCTTCAATATAACTATCTATTAAAGTGACAGTCACACCATCAGGATATCCACCATCAGGCCAATAATACACATCGAATGCACATTGGTTTTTGTCTGCAATAATTTTAGAATTAGTAATGGTACAAGAACCATTGTTATTGGATAAGATATATTGGCAATTACTTCCACATTTCACAGACACATTTTCTAAATTCAAGTTACAATAATTCTGAATAAGCATCTTACCGGAAGCATTGTCCTTTGGGACCAATTTACCTTCTTTAAATTTAACAGTCGCATCTTTCTCTAAATGGAAATATTGACTTTTCGTACCAGGAGAACCGAATAAAGGTTCATCAGTTAATGTCCAAGTATTATTTTGCAAATCTATTTCAACAGTAGCAGAATCTCCGTTTCCACCTTTAAAAAGGCCGAATCCAGGGCCTTCGTAATCACCTTGCAATGCAATTTTTACATTAGCATTCTCTGCCAGATAAGCCAGTGCGCTCGGGTCGGAGAAAGTACCGCCTGAAATAAACTGAGAACAGTTTTCGCTGTAAACTTTTCCATTGAAAGTTTCGCCACTTACACCTGCAATTTTGATGTTGTCAACAATCCCGTCCTGCAAATCCTCTTCATATAGAGCATAAGGTCCTTCCAATAGCCCGCCCGTAATAGACACAAGGATGTCTCTATTGGTCGTATGCTGGGAAACAGCCAAGGCGGCACCAGTAATCGTAGTGCCATTGCCATTAGGACCTGAAGCAGATTCACTACCTGTACAATGAACGATTCCATCGGTAATCTTCAATGTACCAGAACGCAACTCAATACCTGCACCATTACCTGCAATAGCTCCACCATTTACAGTTAGTTTACCCTCCTGCGGGTGATAAATTCCAACGCCATCAGATAACAGATAATAAGCCTGTACTGTACCGCCATTAATAGTTATTTCTGTATTATGACGCATACCATTACCTGATATACCATAATAATAACCTATAAGTCTACCTCGATTAACAATTAACTTAGCAGGTTCACCCTCTGTTCCGTCATCTTTATCAGTTAGTTTTACTGCACAATAGACAGTTTCAACACCATTTGCATCAATACAACCTTCACCATCGTTGCTTCTGTCATTGATGGTCAACTGCGCACCACGACGTACCAGCACTACAGCATCCGAGGTATTAAGCACCTTTGTAAGTCCTGCCTCATTTGCAATCAAAGCATGACCGTTCAAGTCTATAGTCACATCTTTAGATATAACTAAAGGCCTGTTCAAAACAATATCCGACTGTAAGACATAGGAACCTCCATTTGCTCCGACTGTTTCCATATCAGAAACAGCTGCATCCACCACCTCAAAACCTTCGGGAATGGACGTAGGAAGGGTAGCACCTTCCTCTTTATATATCGTCACTGTAGTACCGCTTTGATTCTCAATAGCAACCAGCGTAGAGCCATTGTTGACACGGACATTACCCTTCTGTACAATCACATTTTCAACTTTCACACCACTGCTGAGCACTAGAGTATTCTCGGCTGTGCTGGCAGTCACGGTTCCATAGGTAGTGACACCTCCATTGCCTGCCAGGGTGACAGTCGTATTCGGCATGGTGATAGTCACATCAAGAGGTTCGAAATCCGCAGTTTCATTATTGGGAATAGAAAGCGTGAAGTTCTTAACAGAACTTGCACCACTGCCATCTTTCACAGCCAAGGAAGCACCACTTGCGACTTGCTCCAACGAGAGGCTCTTGGATACTCCGGTAGAAGACACGCTAGGGATGGTGATTTCATTACCAGTAGATGAAATCTCACCGGTAACTGATACGGCATCGCTGCTCGCTAAATTGTTCTGGGCTTCACTCAAATTTGCAGATGTCGTTGGAACTGTAGCATCAATACTACCGTTCGACAATTCGATTTTCTTCAAATACTGACGTGTAATAATATAAGTTCCAGCAGAGACATTCACCTTTTCAGAATCATCATTTCCCATTACTTTGATGCGCACATTGTTATACGTACCGGTAGGCACAGGTACATAGAATACGCCCGGTGAGTTTTGTGTTGCTTCGCTGAATTTGATGGTTACCGTATTGTACGTATCAGAAGATGCCGTGGCTATAAGTGCAGGTTTATCAGTATTCAAATCCACAGTATAACTTCCCGCAATCTTCTTGTCTGTTGTAAGAGTCAGCTTTCCTGCTGTTACGGGCATCTTTTCAATCTTGATACAGAACACACCGCCTAAATGTTTCAACTGAACACTTCCGTTCACAATACTTCCCCACATAGCCGGATTAAAACTGTTGCCTTCCCCCTGTGGGGTGGTAAAAAAATCCGTATCTACCTTATTATAAGTATATGAGGAAGGGAAATTGTACGTCAATTCAGTACCATTCATTGAATGATCGTCATTATAAGGATATACGGCATACCCTTCGATTGTTCCACTGACAGTCCCCTCGAAGGTCGCACTGGCAGTTCCACCACCTGTTTTCATTTCCAATTTTGTAAATGATGCGGTGTTTCCCGAAGTAGTAACGCCCAAATAATCTATAGCAGACCAATAGAATTTACCTCCTGCGTCAAATCCCGCACGCGTTGTGGAGCGACTGCCCTCCACCGAGGCTGTCAACACACCCTTCTGAAGAGGGGCAGACAATTCGTCTTCGTAGCTACAAGCCGCCATCATGACAGCAACCATAGCCATACTGATTAAAGTTTGGATTTTCATCTTGCAAATTGATTTAATGAATGACTATTCGAAAATCATGTTAACTCCAAACTCCTTCTTCACCTCCTGAGCTCATTGCAAATCCATTTTCCACTTCCACTTCTACGACTTCCACCTGTGGAGCCTCGTAAATCATTGTTTCGTTTGTTTCCATACTTTTTCGTTTTGTTTTTTTTGTTGTAGTAAATAGATAGTAATATTTTATTGCCATACAAAATATGACATTAAAGCGATACTGCAAAATAATAAGTGAAAAAAATATGAAGAAAAATAGACCGTCTATGTTGATAATTGTAGATGTTATAAACTACTGGGAGATTTTTATTTAAGTAATAGCTTGTTGTGTCAGTCGGATTAGGCCTTTGTAATGGTATATCGTGTAAATATGTGGCTTTGTTTTGAAAAGACTAGGATAATAAAAGTATCATAGAGTATAAAAATGTATGTTTTTACTCATCCACAAACATCAGGTCACTGATAATGCCGTCGGATACAAAGATTCCTTCGCGGGTGAGCCGTAGATGATTGTCCTGCTGCTCTAGCTTGTTGCTCTTTAGGTAAGGGACGGCCATGGAGGTGCAATAGTCGGAAAGCTCCTGGCCGAAACAGGTTATGAGTGTCGGCAGGTCAATGCCACGATGGGTGCGCAGGGAAGTCATGATGTATTCGTTGTAGTGGGTCGTCAGGTTAAGTTCCTCTTTTTCGTAGAGCCTGTTTTTTTCTTCAATTGCGGAAATATATTTCTCCAGTGAGGGAATATTCCATTCCCTACTGTGTATGTCGAACGAATGGGCAGACGGACCACAGCCCAGGTAAGGGATACCTTGCCAGTAGGATGTATTATGGCGCGAGTGAAGGCCGGGCTTGCAGAAATTGGAAATCTCATAGTGTTCGTATCCTGCGGCCGAGAGGGTATCCATCAGCGTAGTGAAGAAACGTACGCTGCTATCTTCGTCCACCTCGTTGACCCGATGGGCTTGGAGCATCTGGTGGAGGGGGGTACCCTCTTCGTACGTCAGGTGGTAGGCTGAAATATGCTCTACGTTGAGAGCAATGGCTTGGCGGAGGTCGCGTTCCCAACGTTCGTCCGTCTCGCCAGGCAGGCCGTAGATAAGGTCGATGCTGATGTTGTGGAAACCATGCCGACGGCAGCGGTCGACGGCTTCAATGGCTTGGAGTGCGTTGTGCCGTCGGTTCAGCAGGCGGAGGGTGGCGTCGTCGAAGGTCTGGATGCCCATACTGATGCGGTTGAAAGGCATACGGCGGAGTATGGCCACGTAGTCATCGGTCAGGTCGTCAGGGTTGGCTTCGAGGGTAATTTCTTCACAGGCGTTGAGATCGTAGAGGGCGGACAGGGTATCGAAGACTTGGCGGAAATCTTCTTCTTCGAGTTGCGAGGGTGTGCCGCCGCCAAAATAGATGGTACGGACAGCTTCGTTTTTCAGGTAGTCGCGACGCATGGTGAGTTCCTCGCACAAGGCATTGATGTAGCGCCGTTTCAGGTCGCTGCGCGTGGTGGAGTAGAAGTCACAATAGATGCATCGTGTCTTACAAAAAGGGATGTGGATATAGATGCCTGCCATGGATGTTTTCTTTTTCAATGCTGCAAAAGTAAGAAACTGTTTTGGCATTTCTTCTTTGTCTAGCTGAAATATTGGGGGGTAATTAGATGGAAGTTCTGCTTTTTTGTGAGGAATTTGTCTTTTTTGAGGGGATATGTTTGTATGTAAACTTTTAAATGTGTATTTTTGACACTTAATAAGTCGTATGACAAAGATTGTATGGAAGATACATGAAGAAAACTGCTATGCAGTAGCTCTGATAACCTTATGAATTAAACATAAAGAAAGAACCATGAAAAAGAAACTGAAAACGACTTTAGCCTTGTTGGTTATGGCAATGGCTTCGATGGCACAAAATGTAGAGATGACCGGTCCTGACGGACGATTGCGGTTGAAGGTGGTTAACGAAGGAGAGACGGGTGTGTCCTATTCGGTAACTTACGATGGCAAGCAGATGGTCGACGCTTCTCCTTTGGGCATGAAGACGAATGTCGGTGACTTCTCAAGTGGCTTGAAGCTGGTGAAACACGAAACGGCGCAGATAGATACGACTTATCAACTGACACGTATCAAGACTTCGCAGGTACATTATCAGGCCAATGAATTGGTATGTCATCTGTCAAACGCGCAAGGACAGTCTCTGTCGGTTACTTTCCGTATCAGTCGCAATGATATTGCTTTTCGTTATACTTTGCCCCGACAAGGCGAGACGGGTAGTGTGCGGGTAATGGAAGAATCGACTGGTTTTCACTTCCCCCAGCAGACTACAACTTTCCTTTGTCCGCAGAGCGATGCCATGATTGGTTGGAAACGGACCAAACCCAGTTATGAAGAAGAATACAAGGCAGACGCTCCAATGAATGAGCGTTCGCAGTATGGACATGGCTATACATTCCCCTGCCTTTTCCGCGTGGGCGATGATGGCTGGGTACTGGTCAGTGAGACGGGAGTGGACAGCCGTTATTGCGGCTCGCACTTGAGCGATGCCGACAACGGTCTTTATCGGATTGCCTTCCCCATGCCCGAAGAGAACAATGGCAACGGAACGGTAGAACCGGCTTTTTCCCTGCCAGGCAGTACGCCCTGGCGGACACTGACGGTAGGCGCTACGTTGAAACCCATTGTGGAGACAACTGTAGCTTGGGATGTTGTGACACCGCGTTATGAAACGAAACATGACTATCGCTTCGGTCGTAGTACATGGAGTTGGATTTTGTGGCAGGACAATAGTATCAACTATGACGATCAGGTGCGTTTCATTGATTTGGCTGCTGAAATGGGCTATGAATATGTATTGATTGACGCCTGGTGGGACAAAAATATTGGCTACGAGCGTATGGAACAGCTCATTGCCTATGCACAAAGCAAAAAAGTAGATGTTTTCCTATGGTATAGTTCCAGTGGCTATTGGAACGACATTACTCAGAGTCCGACAAACAAGATGGATAATGCGATCATTCGCAAGCAAGAGATGCGCTGGATGCAGAAGTTGGGCGTGAAGGGTATCAAGGTTGACTTCTGGGGAGGCGACAAGCAGGAAACGATGCGTCTTTACGAAGATGTGTTGAGCGATGCCGATGACCATGGTCTGATGGTTATCTTCCACGGCTGTACCCTGCCACGTGGTTGGGAGCGGATGTATCCCAATTATGTAGGTAGTGAGGCTGTTTTGGCTTCTGAAAACTTGATCTTCCAACAACATTTCTGTGATAACGAGGCGTTCAATGCCTGTCTGCATCCGTTCATCCGCAATACGGTGGGATGCATGGAGTTTGGAGGAACTTACCTGAATAAGCGTTTGAACAGAGGAAATGATGGTGGCAGTATCCGAAAGACATCAGATGTCTTCCAATTGGCTACGGCAGTACTTTTCCAAAATCCCATTCAGAATTTTGCGTTAGCTCCCAACAATCTGACGGATGCTCCTCAGATTTGTCTGGACTTCATGAAACAGATACCTACTACGTGGGATGAAACTCGTTTTATAGAAGGTTATCCAGGTAAGTATATCGTATTGGCACGACGTCATGGCGATAAGTGGTATTTGGCTGCTATCAACGCAATGGAAGAACCTTTGAAGTTGAAATTCTCGTTTCCTGAACTGAGTGGTTCTACGGTATCTGTCTATACGGACGATAAAAAGATGCAACCACAATTGAAAACACAAAAGATAAAGGAAAAAGGAGAATTTCAGTTGACCGTACAGCCTTTTGGGGGAGTAGTGTGGGTAAAATGAGAGCCTAACTAACTTTTGACACACAAACATATTATATATAGGTATCATGAAAACACTTTTGAAATTGGGGATTACGGTCGGCTTGCTGTTGGCTGCCGTTTTCCCCATACAGGCCGGAATAAACAAGGTGGCAAACGAACCTGATTCTGTTTATTTGTTCTCATATGCGCGTGTCGATGGACAGAGTGGATTAAGATTTGCCTGGAGTCCTGATGGAAGGCGCTGGCTTTCTGTGGCAGACGGTTACGACTATGTAAAATGTGATTTTGGCCCTTGGGGAAGTGAAAAGAAAATGTTCTTTCCTCACTTGATGCAGAATACTTCCGATGGTTTATGGCATTGTATTTGGACGGCCACTTGTAGTGGGAAGGTCTTAGCCCATGCTGCTTCGCCTGATTTGCTGAAGTGGGGTGCGCAAAGTTATTTTACGGAAGAAGAACTGAGTAAGTATGAATTGAAATCAGCTTATCCCACTGAGGAAACAAGTGTCCTTTTGGATGGGCAACAGGAAAGTGGTTGGATACAGCGAGTTTCTTATAAAACGATAGAGCAGTTGATTCGTTATGCTGATCATAAAAAATATCGCCAGCGATTGTATGACGAACGTACAGAAGAGGATCCTGTACGTTTTGCAGGATTGAAACCGTTGAAGGCGACCATTCAGGTGGATGTTTCTCAAGGAAAAAGTATCAGTGACCACCTGATAGGCATCTTTTTTGAGGATATCAACTATGCGGCCGATGGTGGGCTGTATGCCGAATTGGTGCAGAACCGTGATTTTGAATATTCATCGAAAGACGGTTCGCGTCAAGGTTGGGACAGCAACTATGCTTGGAGTGTGAAAGGTGGGCAAGGCACTTTAACGATTGCAACCGAACGTCCGATTCATGAAAACAATCCCCATTATGCCGTACTGGATGTACGGCAGGTAGGGGCGGCCTTGCAGAACGATGGTTATGATGGAATAACGTTGAAGAAAGGTGAAAAGTATGATTTCTCTTGTTTTGCCCGCATTGCAGGTGAAAGTAAAGGAGGGAAAGTCATAATCAGTCTGCTTGATCAGGAAGAAAACGAAGTGGCGAAGGCATCGGTAAAGGTTTCTTCAAAAGAGTGGAAGCAACTCAAAGCAGTGCTGACCGCACAGGAAGACGTACGGGCTGCCAAACTTTCTCTCCAACCGGAAGGAATCGGCACGTATCATTTCGACTTGGTTTCGCTCTTTCCGCAAAGCACATTCAAAGGCCGTAAGAACGGATTGCGTGCCGACTTGGCTCAGACGTTAGCCGACCTTCATCCGCGTTTCGTACGTTTCCCTGGTGGGTGTGTGGCTCATGGCGATGGCATAGACAACATCTATGACTGGAAAGGATCAATCGGTCCTTTGGAAGCCCGAAAGCCGTTGCGTAATTTGTGGGGTTATCACCAGACACGAGGCTTGGGCTACTTTGAGTATTTCCAGTTCTGTGAGGATATAGGTGCGGAGCCTGTACCAGTATTGGCGGCGGGGGTGCCTTGCCAGAATTCGGGCACATGCAGCCATCATTCCAAGGATGAACTTGGTTGCAAAGGACAGCAGAGAGGTATTCCGATGGACGAAATGCCTGCTTATATTCAGGATGTGCTCGATTTGATAGAATATGCCAACGGAGATGCCCGCAAGACGGAGTGGGGCAGGAAACGTGCAGAGGCTGGGCATCCCAAACCTTTCAATCTGAAATACATTGGTATTGGCAATGAAGACTTGATAACAGAAGTATTTGAGGAACGTTTTACAATGATTTATAAGGCCGTTCGTGAGAAATATCCGGAAGTGACAGTGATTGGTACGGTAGGTCCTTTCTATGCAGGGACTGATTATGATGAGGGGTGGAAACTGGCTACACGCTTGGAGGTACCGATTGTAGACGAGCATTATTATGTGGCTCCGGGTTGGTTTATCCACAATCAGGACTATTACGATCGTTATGATCGCAACAAGTCAAAGGTTTATTTGGGCGAATATGCGGCTCACTTGCCGGGGCGTCCCAGTAATTTGGAAACGGCTCTTGCTGAAGCGTTATATCTGACGGCAGTGGAACGTAATGCCGATGTGGTGGCCATGACTTCTTACGCACCGTTATTAGCTAAGGAAGGGTATACTCAGTGGCGTCCTGACTTGATTTATTTCAATAATAAGGAAGTGAAACCGACGGTCGACTATTACACGCAGCAAATGTATGGTCAGAATGCTGGCAATGAATATTTTGCTTCTACGATTACGTTGGATAATGGATTGGATGCGGTAAAGAAACGGGTTGGTGTGTCGGTCGTAAAGGACCCGATGACTGGTGACTATATTGTAAAGCTGGTGAATATGCTGCCGGTTGAGGTTTCTTCCAAGATAGAATTGGAAGGCGTCACGCTCGTGAATCCTACGGCACAGAAGATTGTTCTGGCTGGAAATCCGAAAGATGAAGATGTAACTCCGATAAAAGAGGATTTTGAAGTGCAGGAACACGGTTTTGACTATACATTACCTTCCTATTCTTTTACCGTAATCCGTATCGGACAAAAAATGGATAAATGAGATAATTTTTTATATTTGCACGACTGATTAATTGTTAACCATGAAAAGAACATGCTTATTGGCTGTAGCTGTCCTACTAGTGGGCAGTCTGGCCGCACAGAAAGAAACTTTGCATTCCGGCTATCCCATTGATCCGGTTCCCTTTACTTCGGTTAAAGTGACCGATAGCTTCTGGGGACAGCGCCTCAAAGCCAGTCGCGAAGTGACTATTCCGCTGGCTTTCAGTAAATGTGAGGAAACAGGACGTTATGAGAATTTTGTAAGAGCGGCCCATCCCAGTGATGAATATAAAGTAGAAGGTTTCTCGTTTGATGATACGGATGTTTATAAGACGATTGAAGGTGCTAGCTACCTCTTGCAAACCTATCCGGACAAGAAACTGGAGAAATATATTGACAGTGTTCTACAGATTGTAGCTGCTGCTCAGGAGCCCGACGGGTATCTATATACTGCCCGTACCATGAATCCGAAACATCCCCATGACTGGGCTGGCCCGGAACGTTGGACAAAGGTAGAGGAACTCAGCCATGAGTTCTATAACTTAGGACATATGGTGGAAGGTGCTGTAGCTCATTATCAGGCTACCGGCAAACGTAATTTCTTGGATATTGCCATTAAGTATACCGACTGTGTCTGTAAGGCTATTGGCAACGGGCCGGATCAGAAGAAATTAGTCCCGGGGCATCAGATAGCCGAAATGGCCTTAGTACGCCTTTACCTTGTGACTGGCGACCGTAAATATCTTGACCAAGCAAAGTTTTTCTTGGATGCACGTGGCTATACGAGTCGTAAGGATGCCTATAGCCAGGCTCATAAGCCTGTATTGGAACAGGATGAGGCTGTAGGTCATGCAGTACGTGCTACTTACATGTATGCAGGCATGGCGGATGTAGCTGCCATTATAGGCGATTCCTCTTACATTAAAGCTGTAGATAAGATTTGGGAAAACATTGTTAATAAGAAAATTTACATTACAGGAGGAATTGGTTCACGTCATGCCGGTGAAGCCTTTGGCGATAATTATGAACTCCCAAATCTTTCGGCCTATAATGAAACATGTGCAGCCATTGGTAATGTGTATGTCAATTACCGCCTGTTTTTATTACACGGTGATGCCAAATATTTCGATGTATTGGAGCGTACATTATACAATGGTTTAATTTCCGGGGTCTCTTTGGATGGTGGTTCGTTCTTCTATCCTAATCCGTTGGCTTCGGCAGGTGGTTATAGCCGTAAACCTTGGTTTGGATGCGCTTGCTGCCCTAGTAATATCAGTCGTTTCATACCATCCTTACCTGGATATGTCTATGCCGTAAAGGATGATCACGTGTACGTTAATCTTTATATGGGCAATCGTGGTGAATTGAAGGTTAATAACAAGAAGATTGTGCTTGAGCAGGAAACATCTTATCCTTGGAACGGTGATATCCGTATCCGGGTGGTGAAGGGAGCGCTACCGTTTACAATGAATCTTCGTATACCGGGTTGGGTACGCAATGAAGTGCTTCCGGGAGATTTATATCGTTATGATGACGAACAAAAGCTTGGCTATACGGTAACGGTCAATGGAGAAGCTGTAGAAGGAGAACTTCAGAAAGGCTATTTGCAGATTGAACGCAAATGGAAAAAAGGAGATGTGGTAGAAGTACATTTTGATATGCAACCTCGTGTTGTTAGAGCCAATGAAAAAGTTGCAGCTGACCGTGGACGAGTAGCTGTAGAATGTGGCCCTATTGTGTATTGTGCAGAATGGCCGGACAATGATTTTAATGTGCATAATATCCTGCTAAATCAGCATCCTTCTTTTCAAGTGGTAAACAATCCGGATCTGTTATATGGAATTTGTGAGATTATCACCGATGCGCAAGCTCTCAGTTATGATGCAGCAGGTAGGTTGGTTGTGAAAGATGTCAAATTGACTCTGATTCCTTATTATGCATGGGCACATCGGGGAGAAGGAGATATGGAAGTATGGCTTCCTATTGAAGTTGGCGCTTCGTCAGCGCAGCCACAGAAGGTGGTAGAACAGGAAGATAATGGATTTTTTAATCATTAAATATATTTATATATGAAGAAAATAACGACAATTTTGGCCTTGTCTCTTGCGATGGGCCTGCAAGCACAACAACATGTGATGACTGTCGATGTTGCAAAGCCGACAGCCAAGATACAGCCTACGATGTATGGCATTTTCTTTGAAGATATCAATTTTGGTGCGGATGGTGGTTTATATGCTGAATTGGTGAAAAATCGTTCGTTTGAGTTTCCTCAACCTTTTGTAGGATGGGTTCCTTTTGGTAATGTGACAATCCAAAGTGAGAATCCCTGCTTTGATCGTAATCCACATTATGTGCGTGTTGTGAATGACGGACGTTTGTTACGTGCGGGTCTCGATAATGAAGGATTTACAGGTATTGGTTTGAAACAAGGAGAAGAATATCGTTTTTCTGTGTATACCCGTACGCTTGATGCTGGTTCTATGAAACTTTCAATCGAGTTGGTTCGTGCAGACGGTTCCAATCCTTTGAAGAAAGAAATCGAGATAAAAGGTAATGAATGGAAGAAGCAGACAGTTATTTTGAAGTCTCCGTTTACAGATGCCCATGCACGGTTACGCATCGTGTTGCTGACAAAAGGAACGGTGGATATGGATCATATTTCTTTGTTCCCTGTTAAAACATGGAAAGGACGGGAAAACGGATTGCGTGCTGATCTTGCACAAGCCTTGTATGATTTGAATCCCGGTGTTTTCCGTTTCCCAGGAGGTTGTATTATCGAAGGGAACAGCTTGGCTACACGTTATCAGTGGAAAAATTCAGTTGGTCCAGTAGAAAATCGTCCTTTGAATGAAAATCGTTGGAACTATACTTTTAAGCATAAAGCCTTTCCTGACTATTTCCAGAGTTTAGGTTTAGGTTTTTATGAATATTTCTTGTTAAGCGAAGATATCGGCGCAGAACCTCTGCCGGTGATTAGCTGTGGACTTTCATGCCAGTACGAAAGCAATGAGATCGTTCCTTTGGACGAGCTCGATCCTTATGTACAGGATGCTCTCGATCTGATAGAGTTTGCCAATGGTGATGTGAATACGACTTGGGGTAAGGTACGTGCAGAAATGGGACATCCCGAACCGTTTAATTTAAAAATGATTGCTGTGGGTAACGAGCAGTGGGATAAAGTATATGTGGAACGTCTGGAAGTGTTTACCAAGGCTATTCGTGAGAAATATCAGAATATCAAGGTGATTGGTTCGTCTGGTCCTAGTGCTTCAGGGGATAAGTTTGACTATTTATGGCCTGAAATGAAGCGGGTAGGAGTGGATTTAGTGGATGAACATTATTACATGGAACCTAAATGGTTTTTGGAGAATGCTAAACGCTACGACAGTTACGACCGTAAAGGACCAAAAGTATTTGCCGGTGAATATGCTGCACATGATCATCCGACCGGAAAAGCTAACAACTTGTTTGCAGCTTTGTCTGAGGCTGCTTTCATGACAGGATTAGAACGTAATGCCGATGTCGTACATCTGGCAACCTATGCTCCTTTGTTTGCTCACGTAGATGCTTGGCAATGGAATCCAGATCTGATTTGGTATGATAATTTGCGTATGATGCGTACACCTAATTATTATGTTCAGCAGATGTATGGTATGAATGCCGGAACAGATGTGCTTCGCCTGCAGATGGATGGAGAACCGGTAGCCGGACAGGACAGCTTGTATGCAACGGCTGCCTTAGATGCACCTACAGGAGAAATTATTTTGAAACTGGTGAACGTTGGTGCAAAACCTTCTGATGTGAAGATTGATTTTAATGGATTGAAAAAACGTCAACTTGTATCGGGCAGTTGCATTTACTTGCAAAATGATGATTGGAAAACTGTAAATTCGCTGGAACAGGAAATTTTGGTTCCTCGTGTTCGTCCAGTTCAAGTGAAAGGCCAATCGATGAATATACAACTTCCTGCACGTTCATTTGGGGTATATCGCCTGCAATTGAATTAATTTTGTATCATATTTGAAATATATTTTATCTGATTATATTTTCATTTCTCCTATCTTTGTAGCGGCATGTTGGAAAAGTTACTCTTCATGCCGCTATATTTATAAAACTATTTGTATCATGAAGAAACAACTTATTACAGGGCTGTTTGCTGCTTTGGCTATAGGTGGGAGCGCACAGTCTTTCAAGGAATGGCAAGATCCGGAAGTGAATGCCGTTAATCGTGCTCCCATGCACACTAATTATTTTGCCTATGAGTCGGGCGATGCTGCTACGGTGGGTAAAAAAGAACAGTCTTCTAATTACATGTCCATGAATGGCTCCTGGAAATTTTTCTGGGTGAAGGATGCTGATTCTCGTCCTACTGATTTTTGGAAAGTAGGTTATAACGACTTGGGTTGGGATAATATACAGGTACCGGCTGTATGGGAATTGAATGGATATGGTGATCCTATCTATGTAAATACAGGTTATGCATGGCGTAATCAGTTCAAAAATAATCCTCCTCAGGTACCAACGGAGAATAATCATGTTGGTTCTTATCGTCGGGAGTTTGTTATTCCGGCTTCGTGGAAAGGAAAAGATATCATTGCTCATTTTGGTTCGGTGACATCGAACATGTATTTGTGGGTAAATGGGAAATATGTAGGTTACAGTGAGGATAGTAAGCTGGAAGCTGAGTTCAATCTGACTTCTTTTTTGAAGCCAGGGCAGAAGAATCTTATTGCTTTTCAGGTGTTCCGTTGGTGTGATGGAACTTATTTAGAAGACCAGGACTTTTTCCGTTTTAGTGGGGTTGGTCGTGATTGTTACTTTTATGCACGCGATAAGAAGCGTATTGAGGATATCCGCGTAACGCCTGATTTGGATGCTGATTATAAGAATGGCTCATTGAACATTGCTTTGACCTTGAAAGGTGTAGGTACTGTTAATCTGGAATTGTTGGATGCGGCTGGTAAGCAAGTGGCTACAGCTACGGCTAAAGGTAATGGTTCTGTAGTGATGAATGTCGAGAATCCGTTCAAGTGGAGTGCGGAATCTCCTTATCTGTATACCTTACGTGCTTCTATGCAGGGTAGTACAGAAGTGATACCTGTTAAGGTAGGTTTCCGTAAAATAGAACAAAAGAACGGACAGATATTGGTGAACGGCAAGGCTGTACTCTTTAAGGGAGCTAACCGTCATGAACTGGATCCGGACGGTGGTTACGTTGTATCTTCCGAACGCATGTTGCAGGATATTCAGATTATGAAGAAGTTTAATATTAATGCTGTACGTACTTGCCACTATCCAGATGCCAATCTGTGGTATGATTTGTGTGATAAGTATGGTATTTATGTTATTGCTGAGGCAAATGTAGAATCCCACGGTATGGGTTATGGTGATGAAACCTTGGCTAAACGTGCCGATTATAAGAAGGCACATCTGGAACGTAACCAGCGTAACGTGCAGCGTGGATTCAATCACCCCAGTATCATATTCTGGTCATTGGGTAATGAGGCTGGTTTTGGACCGAACTTTGAGGCCGCTTACAATTGGGTGAAAGCTGAAGATTCGAGCCGTCCTGTCCAGTATGAGCAAGCTCATGGTAATGAGTTTACAGATGTATATTGTCCTATGTATGCCGATTATAACCATATGGAGAAATACGCTCGCACTAAAGATATCAAGAAACCGCTGATTCAGTGCGAATATGCCCATGCGATGGGTAACTCTCAAGGAGGTTTTAAAGAATATTGGGATTTGATTCGTAAGTATCCAGCTTTGCAGGGCGGTTTTATTTGGGATTTTGTAGATCAGTCTGTACGTTGGACGGGTAAGGATGGTGTTAGCATCTACGCTTATGGCGGTGATTTCAACCGTTATGATGCTTCTGACAACAACTTCTGTGATAACGGTCTGATCAGTCCGGATCGTGTTCCCAATCCTCACATGTACGAAGTTGGTTATTTCTATCAGAACATTTGGACAACTCCAGCTAATTTAGCTCAAGGCGAACTGAATGTGTACAATGAAAACTTCTTCCGCGATTTATCTGCTTATTATATGGAATGGACTGTGCTTGCCAATGGCGAAGCTATTCGTAGTGGAAGAGTCGAAAATCTGAATGTAGCTCCCCAGCAAACTGCGAAGGTTAAATTGGATCTGGGGCGTGTTTGTGAATGTAAGGAATGGGTACTCAATGTTTCATATCGTTTGAAGAACCGTGAAGGATTGTTGCCAGCTGGTCACGTGGTAGCAAAAGATCAATTGGTGCTGAATCCATATAAAGTTCCCGATATGAATTTGAAGAATGTAGAAGAAGCTAATGTCGCCGTAGTTATTCCCCAAGTGAAAGAAAACGATTGGAACTACTTGGTTGTAGAGGGCGAGAATTTCAGTCTGGAGTTCAATAAGCATACAGGTTATCTTTCACGATATGAGGTTGCAGGTACGGAGATGATGAAAGAAGGAACACAGCTGACACCCAATTTCTGGCGTGCACCAACCGATAATGATATGGGGGCAGGTCTGCAGCGGAAGTTTGCCGTTTGGAAGGATCCAGGTCTGAACCTTACGTCTTTTGAGTGGAATATGAATGATGGACAAGTTGTTGTAAATGCAGAGTATGAAATGAAAAATGTTTCTGCTAAGTTGAATCTGACCTATGTTATCAATAATAAGGGAGCTGTGAAGGTTACTCAGAAAATGACTGCCGATGCGCAGGCCAAAGTGGCTCCGATGTTCCGTTTCGGTATGCAGTTGCAGATGCCCAAGTCATTTGAAACGATTGAATATTATGGCCGTGGTCCGATAGAAAACTACATAGACCGTAACCATTCTACTGATTTGGGATTGTATCGTCAGAGCGTGGATGATCAGTTCTATTCCTATATTCGTCCGCAGGAAACCGGTACTAAGACTGACATCCGTTGGTGGAAACAACTGAACGCTGCAAGTCAGGGATTGAAGATTGTAGCTGAGGCTCCTTTCTCAGCTTCGGCTCTGCACTACACTATTGACTCTTTGGATGATGGTTGGGATAAAGACCAGCGCCATTCACCTGAAGTGGAGAAGGCTGATTTGACTAATCTGTGTATTGACAAGGTACAGATGGGACTTGGCTGTGTAAACAGTTGGGGAGCGTGGCCTTTGCCACAGTATCAGATACCTTATGGTAATTATGAATTCTCATTCATTCTGACTCCAATATGCCACAGCGTCTCTATGAAATGATGATTTTTTAACTTACTGATAGAACTAAAAAGCCGGATATTTATACTTGATATCCGGCTTTTTTAGTGTGTATGCTGCACAACATAGTTTAGTAACATTCTAAACTTCGTTGTTTTTTCTGTAATTAATTTCTAATTTGCGCCTCACAAAAAATAAGGGCGTGCACATGCATGCTGAGTATTCACATTAAATCTTATATATCATGAAAGTATATCAGACGAATGAAATCAAAAACATTGCTCTTCTTGGCAATGACGGCTCGGGTAAAACCACTCTCACAGAAGCGCTGCTCTATGAGAGTGGTATTATAAAACGTCGCGGAAGAATTACCGCCAAGAATACAGTCAGCGATTACTTTCCGGTGGAGCAGGAATATGGCTATTCTGTGTTTTCCACCGTTTTCCATGTAGAGTGGAATGGCAAGAAATTGAATATTATCGACTGTCCGGGAAGTGACGACTTCGTAGGTGCAGCTATGACGGCGCTCAATGTAACAGATACTGCTGTCTTGTTGTTGAATGGGCAATATGGTCCTGAAGTAGGTACCCAAAATCATTTCCGTTATACTGAAAAATTGGGTAAACCGGTTATCTTCCTGGTGAATCAGCTTGATAATGAGAAGTGCGATTACGATATGATACTTGAGCAGTTGAAGGCGATTTATGGCTCAAAAGTTGTTCCGGTACAATATCCGTTGGCTACAGGTCCAAACTTCAATTCATTGATCGATGTGCTGCTGATGAAGAAATATTCATGGGGACCCGAGGGAGGTGCGCCTACTATTGAAGATATTCCTGCTGAAGAGATGGAAAAAGCAACCGAATGGCATAAGGCTTTGGTTGAGGCTGCTGCTGAACACGATGAAGGGCTGATGGAGAAATTCTTTGAACAAGAGTCATTGACCGAAGACGAAATGCGTGAAGGTATCCGTAAAGGTTTGGCGTGTCGTGGTATGTTCCCGGTATTTTGTGTGTGTGCAGGTAAGGATATGGGTGTTCGTCGTCTGATGGAATTTTTAGGTAATGTTGTGCCTTTTGTTGATGAAATGCCTCCTGTACATAATACACGTGGTGAAGTGGTTAAGCCAGATGCAGATGGTCCTGCTTCTCTTTATTTCTTTAAGACTGCTGTTGAACCGCACATTGGTGATGTGCAGTACTTTAAGGTGATGAGTGGCAAAGTGCACGAAGGTGATGATTTTGCGAATGCCGATCGTGGTTCCAAGGAACGCATTGCTCAGATTTATGCTTGTGCGGGAGCCAACCGTATCAAGGTAGAAGAAATGGTGGCTGGTGATATTGGCTGTACTGTGAAGTTGAAAGATGTTCATACTGGTAATACGTTGAATGGTAAGGGAGCTGAAAACCGCTTCAATTTTATAAAATATCCGAATTCAAAATATTCGCGTGCCATCAAACCTGTAAACGAAGCCGATACGGAAAAGATGATGGCCATCTTGAATCGTATGCACGAAGAAGATCCAACGTGGATCATCGATCAGTCAAAAGAATTGCGTCAAACTATTGTTCATGGACAGGGTGAATTCCATTTGCGTACATTGAAATGGCGTTTAGAGAACAACGAAAAACTTCAGATTAAGTTTGAAGAGCCTCGTATTCCTTATCGTGAAACTATTACCAAGGCTGCCCGTGCAGATTACCGCCATAAGAAACAGTCGGGTGGTGCAGGACAGTTTGGTGAGGTTCATCTGATTGTGGAGCCTTATTACGAAGGGATGCCGGCTCCTGATACCTATAAATTCAATGGACAGGAATTTAAAATGAATGTAAAGGGCACGGAAGAAATTCCTTTGGAATGGGGCGGTAAGCTGGTGTTTGTCAACTGTGTGGTTGGTGGAGCCATTGATGCTCGTTTCATGCCTGCTATCTTGAAAGGTGTAATGTCTCGTATGGAACAGGGACCTCTTACCGGTTCGTATGCCCGTGATGTACGTGTTATTGTTTATGACGGTAAGATGCACCCCGTAGATTCTAATGAAATTTCCTTTATGCTTGCCGGACGAAATGCCTTTAGCGAAGCATTTAAGAATGCAGGGCCGAAGATTTTGGAACCTATTTATGATGTAGAAGTTTTTGTTCCTTCTGATAAGATGGGTGATGTGATGAGTGACCTGCAAGGACGCCGTGCTATGATTATGGGTATGAGCAGTGAAGCCGGTTACGAGAAACTGATTGCCAAGGTTCCTTTGAAAGAAATGTCTTCTTATTCGACGGCATTGAGTTCTTTGACGGGAGGCCGTGCATCGTTTATTATGAAATTTGCAAGTTATGAACTTGTTCCGGGTGATGTTCAGGATAAGTTGATTAAGGAATTTGAAGCCAAACAGGCTGAAGAATAACGCAACTTCATTTCATCTGTTTTTTATAATTGTTAAAACCGCCAATCTTTTTAACGAAAGAAAGGCGGTTTTTTATTGCTTTCTCATTAATAAGTTTGATGGAAATGGCTGTCATTATTAATTTTTTATTAATTTTGCAAACAAGGCAGAACCTTGTTTTGTTATAGTTCCGATAATGGAACCTAAATAGCTTCAATCGGTTAATTTGTTATTTCGTACGGGTTAAAACTGGTTAATGGGTTAGGAGTGTTAATTAGGGACTGTTAATTTTGTGGCTATGAAAAAGTCTACGATTTGGATATTAGGTGTTGTAATGGGTCTTTCTTTCCTCAGTTTGTTGTATCTGCAGATCAGTTACATTGAGGAAATGGTAAAGATGCGTAATGAGCAGTTTGACGAATCTGTGAAACGTGCTTTGATGGCTGCTTCCAAGGATGTTGAATCTGCCGAGGTGGCTCGTTGGCTACGGGAGGACATTTCGGAAGCAGAAAAGAAAGCTTGGGAACAGGCGCAGGGTACGAACGGAAATGGAATGGTGCAGACTCATCGGTTTATGATGACTTCTCCTGACGGGACAATACGTTCTTCGGTCGAGTTGAAGACGTTCTCCAACCAACCATCCGAGTTACCGCGAGCTATGATTTCGCGCAAACATGGTGCGAAGACCATTCCTCAGACGTCTCGTTCGTTGGCTGATATGATTAAGAACCGTTATTTGTATCAGCGTGCTTTGGTAGATGATGTGGTTTTCAATATGCTTTATCATGCCAGCGATAAGCCTATAGAAGAAAGAGTCAATTTTAAAAATCTGGATCAATACATTAAGTCTGGATTGATTGATAATGGTATTGGAGATTTTGACTATCATTTTAAGGTGATTGATCGTGACGGTCGGGAAGTGTATCGTTGTTCGGACTACAGCGATGAGGGAAGTGAGAGTTCTTATGCACAGCCGCTGTTCTTGAACGATCCGCCGGCACGGATGAGTATTGTGAAGGTTCATTTTCCTGGAAAGAAGGACTATATCTTCGATTCGGTCAGCTTTATGATACCTTCGATGATTTTTACTTTTGTACTACTCATTACATTCATATTTACGATTTATATCGTATTCCGTCAGAAGAAACTGACAGAAATGAAGAACGATTTTATCAATAATATGACCCATGAGTTCAAAACGCCGATTTCTACAATTTCGTTGGCTGCCCAGATGTTGAACGATCCGGCTGTAGGTAAGTCTCCTGCCATGTTCCAGCATATCTCGGGAGTGATTAATGATGAGACGAAGCGGTTGAGGTTTCAGGTAGAAAAGGTGTTGCAGATGTCGATGTTCGACAGACAAAAGGCAACGCTGAAGCCTAAAGATGTAGATGCTAACGAGCTGATCAAGGGGGTTGTTCATACCTTTGCTCTGAAAGTGGAGCGTTATAATGGAAAGATTGATACGGAACTGGAAGCTGCAGAAGCGCATGTCTTTGTGGACGAGATGCATATTACGAATGTGATTTTCAACTTGATGGATAATGCAGTGAAGTACAAACGTCCTGATGTAGACTTGCATTTGATGGTAAGGACATGGAATGAATCCGGTAAACTGATGATTTCGGTACAAGACAATGGTATCGGTATCAAGAAGGAGAATTTGAAGAAAATATTCGAGAAGTTCTATCGCGTGCATACGGGTAATCTGCACGATGTAAAGG
>CHCFR05602__coassemble_218_pt1 | contig 43645 bp, 41 predicted proteins | sample CHCFR05602__metabat2_low_PE_022 | metagenome-assembled genome bin CHCFR05602 | reverse complement strand
GCATCTCCTCGAAGGGAGCCGAGACGGCCGAGGCGTGGACCACCAGCCTCATTACGGGCGTCCACCTGAACGTGCGCAACACCAAGACCTGGAGCAACGCCGAGTTGCGCAAGTCCGCCCGCCTGACCGAGCTGACGGTCTACACCGCCGGCGGCGCTCTTGAAGAAGACACCACCCCCGAACCCGAGCCCGGCGGCGAGGACGACGGCGAAGGAGGCAGCCCGTTGTAATCGTGGAGAATGGATAATGGAGAATTGAAAATTAAGCATGCGGCCGAAATTAATTATCAATTCTCTATTTTCAACTTACGAAGCATCTAATTTTCAACTTTCAATTCTCAATTATCAATTAACGAAATGGACAAGAAAACAATTTGGAAAACCATTATCCAGACGCTGGTCACCATCCTGACCGCTATTGGAACTACGCTGGGAGTCACCAGCTGCATGGGGCTGTAAACGAAGCGCGCAGCCCACGACAACACAAGCACGAAATAAAACACCCGCTGCCTCAGAGAAGAATGAGGGGCGGGTGATTTGTTTTATAAATATCCGACTATATCAGCTCAATGCCATCAGATATTCAAAGCTGCTTGACCTATCCACAATATCATGACCCAAAAGATGATACTTCCAAGGTTTTCCGCCATTCATCGAGGTATATTCTGTCGCATTCTTGCAATATTCCTCGGCTGCTTTTTTCTTCGCCAGAACATCTTCATCTTTCATGTCTTTGCGTGCTTTGGTCTCTACCATGTAGATGGCCTCACTTGTTTCCACAATGAAATCTGGTTCATAGCGTTGGGAACCATTGTTCCAAAAGATGGCAAACTGGGTCGGAGCAGGCCGCAACCATTTCAAAACCTTGGCATCCGCTTCCAATACATTGGCGAAATCAAGTTCCGTCTTGCTGTCGAACTTGTATTCTCTATAATAAGACTTCAGGAACCCCGTATAGATAAATTTCTTCACGTAAGTCTGTGTAACAGGGTCTCTGTAATCTACCCTTCCAAAACCTTTTATTTCTGTCAAGTGCTGGTCTATAATACCCGCAAAGGGTAACACTGTTGGCTTCAGATAGCCTAATGAGGTTACGACAAAGTGGCGTGTCATTTGGTCGTAAATCATTGCGGCAATGGCTTTCTTGAATTGATTGACCACTTTGGGCAGGTCATTTTTATCATCCAGATAGCCCTCAATGGCTTCAACAGCCTGTCCTGCCAGGTGATACAGCAGTTCAGCATTCTCATCATAATCCACTTCATCATAATCCATCAAAGCCCCTACTATCTGATCCACAGGCGGATCGAACTTCCGTCCGTCAACCACCTGCAATATTTCCATTGTTTTCTCGCCTGCTCCGATACTGACCCTCAGAATTTCCTGCTTCAGTGCCGGCAGGTCAAATCCCATTCTTGTATCGAGGTCGAACCATTTGTATTCAGCCTTGTGTGCCTCCTTCTGGATGGTCATACGAGGTATTTCAATAATATTGTCAACAAAGTTTTTGACCACTATTTCCACCACCTTATCGACCTCTTCCAACAGAGGCTGGGCATATTCCGACGAAAACAGGGGATTCACTTCCTTTGCACTCTTGACAATTTCACTTCTTGTCAGCACCTTGATGGCCTCTATATTTTCAGGACGAGTCAGTTCTTGAGCATTTTTTACCGCTGTATTCATCTGTGGAATAACCTTCCACACCGCCCGCTTGGCATCCGAAATGACATGCGCATTCTTCTTTTCAATCTCTGTCTTGGCCTCCTGAACAGCCTTCTGTTCTTGAATGTCAATCAGGGTTTGGGCTTTCACGACTTCCCCTTGAACGGGTGTCAAGTCATCGTCGTCCAATTCCACATACGACATTTTGCTCAATACGGAACTGGGATCGCTCGCCTTGGCTATCACGGCTTCAAAATTTTCATGCGCAATGACAGTCAGCTTGTCGATGTCAGCATAACCTGTCCGCTTGCCTCCATAAGGCAGGCGCAGCCCTCGACCTATCTGCTGTTCCACCAAGATGGGCGCGTCAGCCGCCCGAAGAGGAACAATCGTGTACAGATTGGTCACATCCCAGCCCTCTTTCAACATATTGACGTGGATTACGATCTCTATCTTGTTGTCGGGCTTTTCCAAGGAGAGGAACTGTCTGTCTATTTCTTCATCTTTCTTTGTAGAGCTGTCTATCTGTAACACCTTGCCCTTGTAACGTCCGTCGAACATCTCGTCCTCTATCCGATGGAACGTTTCTGTGGCATGTTCGATATTTCGGCAGACAATCAGCACAAAAGGTTTCACCAAAGGCAGGTTGTTGTTCTTGGCATACATTTCCAAATGCAGCTTGGTATGTTCGTGCACACTGATGGCATCCTCTATCTTCAACATGTCCAGCTCTTCGGGCGACAAACCTTTTTTCTCGAAATCACGACGCTTGGCGATGGTCGGTATCTTGACATACTTTCCGTCCACCAACGCCTGTGCCAGGTTGTATTCATAGACAATGTTCTTGAACGGCTTGCCCTTTTCGTCTGTAGGCGTGGCAGTCATCTCCAAACCCAATATCGGACGCAGCTCGTTAATGGCTTTCTTCGAGGCATCGGCATGATAGCGATGTGCCTCGTCCATGAGGATGACAAGGTCGTCCAGCGAGGACAGATAGTCGAAATAAGACTGTCCCAAGTACTCGGACAACCTCCTCATGCGTGGCGTACCCTTTTTACTGCCCTCCTTGCTTTCCGTATTGAATTTCGAGATATTGAAGATGTTTATCTGAATCTGGTTTTCGGCAAACAGGCTTCGCGCCATGTCGTAGTTCTCGCCTGTAATAATATAAGGCTCGTTGTGTACAAACTCCGAAATGCCTCTGAACACATATTTTTCATAAGAGGGGTCGCCAAAATCTCTCATCAGCTTCTCATACAGCGTCAGGTTGGGCGCCAAAATAAAGAAATGCTTGATGCCCTTTGCCAAATAGAGATAGGCGATGCAGGCTCCCATCAGGCGTGTTTTGCCAATGCCTGTCGCAATGGAGAAGGCAAAGGAAGGAAAGTCGCGCTCAAAGTTCTTGCAGGCCGGACACACCTCTTTCACCTTTCGCAACTGCTCTTCCAAGAAAGCGGCATACGCTTCTCCGTCCGACGGGCGGTTCTTGAAGTCCAACCGCTCCACCAGCTTGGCCATCACGTCCAACGCCTGTGCCAAGGGTTCGCGCAAGGAAAGGCGTTGCTTGATATTGTTACTATAGAAATTACTCATATTGTCAATGCTTGTTCCACACTATTTCATCTTTAAACTCTGCCTCCAAATGATTGTCGCGGATTATCCAATACTTGAAGCCTAACATTTCTTGCTCAATGGACAATTCGGCCGCCACCAAGGCCCGATTGGCAGGTGTGGGCTCCATCAGGAATGTGTTGACCTTCTCCAAGAAGCGGTTCATCTTCTGCTTGGCTTCATCAAAGAAACGTTCTTCCTTGATGACACGCATTTTCTGTTTACCGTTATAAAAAACGTGCAACATTCTTACCGTATTCTGATGGGGATCGTCATCAACCGAAGTAGTAAAAGAAGCCTTGTTCCTGCTGAAGTCTATCCGCTGTTCTATTTCGTTTTCTATATTCGTATCGAGCGGATACAGATTATCATCAAACGAGCTGGATTTCTTTTTGTTGCAATATCCGCAGGCCAAAAACAGGTTTGTCCATTCTTGCCTTAATTCTGGATAATTATTTTTACTTTTAAAATGTTCGATTTCAAAATCGGTACCCAACTTGCGCTCACAAATATAACATTTCTCGTGTAGGTCCTCCAATAATTGCGCCTTTACGTCCTCTCCATCATATTGGGAGGTAGTCAACAAGGAGGACGGTACTTTCTCGCTCTTTCTTTCCCTGATCATGCCAACACTGTTTTAAGAACCGATGCATATCTGTTTTTGATTGTCATATAGGCTCCCACCAAGTTGGGCGAAACCGACTCCGGCACTTTGTTCAAATCCTCGACAAGCTGTCTGATGTCATATTTGTCTGAATCGGTCAGGTCGGTTTTCTGCAACAGCGATTCCAGCCGCTCCAGCTGCATCTGCATATAGCTGGACTCGGAGGATACTCCGAAATAGCCTTCGGCCAAAGCCTCGTAAGAGTATTGGGTCAATTCATTGATGGTTTCCCGATGCTCCAAATCGAATGCCACGGCATTGTCCAACGAGTTGAGTACAAACGGCGAGTGCGTTGTAATGATAAACTGGATATTGGGAAATACCTTCGTCAGGAAAGGCATAATCATCTTTTGCAGTTCCAGATGCAAATGCGTTTCCACTTCGTCTATCAATACGATCCCTTTCTTCTGATAGGCGCGCGTCAAGCTGTCTTTTGCCTGCATTTTCAGAATCAGATCGACCACAATATCCAAGATAGCGGCATAGCCATCGGACACTTCCGTAAACTTGAATTCCTTCCCTTCCGTCAGGATACGAAAACTATAATCCTTATAGTTGAACTTCAAGTGTAGATCTTTATCTTGGAAAATTTGGCAAAGAAGTTCCCCAAAATCAATAAACCATTGATTGATTTCTTCCGCATCTTCCATCTGATTTTCATTGCGGGCCAATGCTTCTTGAATCTTCAGGTCGGACAAGAAGTTCAGGAATTGATTGGTTACTGTAGCCCTTACCCCACCATGCGTGTTATAGACAGGCTTAGTAGGGTTCTTAGGTTCAACCATTTGAGGTTTTCGGGCAGCCTGATAAAATGCGACGATGAAATCGCTATTTTTACAATCTTTTGCAAAATCTTCGATATTTGTAAAATCAAGTCTGATTTTAGCACTACTAAATTGACGAATTGTATTCGTATGCACTTGAATAAAATGATAATCCTGAGGTTGCTTTTGAGCATTGACATATATCGAAAACATGGATGGATTTTGCTTTATGTTTTCGAGGTAATTTGCTATCGCATTCAACAACACCGTTTTACCACTACCATTCTTACCTGTTATCATCAAGTGCGGTGTTTGTTCATCGGCAATGGCTATATCGAAGTTCTTCAGATGGAACAATTCGCTGACATGTATATTTTTAATGAAGTAATTCATACGCTTATTCATTTAAAGTGGTTCATAATATTTTATTCTTCTTCATCTATTTCCTCCTCGCATTCCACTTCGGGCACCTCGATGATATTCAGTGAATAATCATCCTTTCCGAACTCGCATCGGCCCAACAGCATTTGAGGGATTTTCTTGATGGAAATATTGCTGAAGGCCTGCTTGCATTCGCGCTGAAACGACGTGCAGCAGATAAGCAACGATTCATCTTCCGCCATCGTCTCGTGAATGGCCGCCAACGACTCTACCGTCAGGAACTGGGTCGTCGTGTAGATATAATCGGTTTCAGAACCAAAGCCCTGTTTCCAATAGGTTTCTTGGCTGGGCTGATAGGTGTAACCTTCCTGCTTAGCCATAGCTGCCGCCAGCATGTCGGCATTGTATTCCTTATTGATAACCAGATTGCCGAACTTATCCTCTTTCAACAGGCTGGGAGCCAGTTCATAGAACTTGAAGCCACTCCCTCCTTTCCAATTCTGTGCCTTGCTGATGCCGCCTTGGTCGGTGCCGTCTGTCACCATCTTAAAACGAGGAACGCAATGCGTGTAGGCATGATTTCCAAGTTCAATACCAATGTATCGACGTCCCATCTTTTGAGCCACGGCTGCTGTTGTGCCTGAACCTAAGAAACTATCGAGGACAAGGTCACCAGGATTACTACCCAATGTAAGAATTCTTTCGATTAAACGTTCTGGTTTTGGTGTTGCAAAAACAGATTGAGAATTAAAAAGTTTCACCTCTTTTTTTGCATCCTGATTATGACCAACTTCTGTATATTTCCAAATGGTCATTGATGTTATCCCTTCTTTTACATCTGACAAAAAGCGTTTTACACGTGGGACATTGTTGCCATCAACCCCAAACCATATTCGATTATCCTTTATTAATTCCTCAAATTTTTCTTTTGAGAACCGCCAACAATATCCTGCAGGAGGATTAACGATTCTTCCACTGGGTGTTGTTATAGGATAATCGCATGATGCAGAATATGTTTTTACAGAACAATCCCCAGAAGTCCAAGGTCCTCTTAAATCATTATCTGGATTTTTATATCTGCTATTCATTTCTTCTGTTCGTGGTAGAAGATTAGGCCGCCAAAATTCTTTTACTTTAGCATATACTAAAATAAAATCATGACTATCAGAAAGCCATTTCGCATCATTTGATGGTGAAAATTTCTTTTCCCAAATCACATTCGCCACAAAATTATTGCGGCCAAAGATTTCATCACAAAGAACTTTGCAATATGCTTGTTCATTATCATCTAAAGAAATCCACAAAGAGCCGTCTTTAGACAACAGATTATAAATAACTTCCAATCTGTCTCTCATCAACGACAGCCAAATGGAATGTTCTACACCGTCGTCATATTGTTCAAACGCACTACCCGTATTATAAGGAGGGTCAATATAGATACACTTCACTTGTCCCGCATAGTCCTGTTCGAGAGCTTTTAATGCCAATAGATTATCCCCATGAATCAGCATATTGCCATTCCAAGGCTTTCCGTTTGGTAAAGTCCCTGTTTCAGGCTCTCCGTATGAATAGTCTTTGTTCTCTATCAATATCCGTGGCTCCAAAGGCTTCCTTTCATCGTATTTACCTATCCACGTGAGTTCGAGTTTATTTAGTTTATTCTGTTGCATGATTATCCTTAATTATTATATTATTAATTTTGTTCTGCTCGTAATCTATAAAATTCAATATGGTAGTTCGCATCTTCTCATAAGCAAATATATCCAACGCCTGATTAATCCTTTTAGCTATTATTGCTTTATTATGCCCAACAATATCATATTGACAAAATTTTATAAAATCACATATTCTTACACTTCGGCATTTATAATTATCAGTAGCCTTCAATGCTGTTATTTCTTTTACTCCATCATTATTTGTTATGTATGGAAAATTTTGAAATACATACCAGTCAACGTCATTATGTAAAGCCCAAAATTCTCCAGAGTAAGATTCTAAATCTTCAATAAAACATTTCTCCTCATCATCCGAACATTGTGACAAAAGAAGTCTTACTTCCAAGTCCAAAATATTAACTTTATCAACCAATAATCTTAGCCTTTTTCTGATATCTTCCCTATCTTTTTGTAATATTATGTCTTCCCTTATAAATCCCCATTCATTCCAATTAAAAGCATCAAAATACTCTATTATCTTTGATTTCAACATATTTAGCCAGAACATCTTCTGTTGATATTCTAACACAGATATTTGTAACAGACGATTATTTTCGTTTTCATTATGATTCTGTTCTAATTGTTTATACAATACATAAAATGCGATTACACTACTAAGAATCGTACCAATATATGCTCCCCAAAAACCTAACCAATCTGTATCTTTTCCTACAAAATTAAAAAAAGCGGGTTTTAATATCAAATAATTAATGAGTATAGGTGCTATTATCAGTACTAAAAAAGCCCACCAATATTTTTTAAGAAAGCTCTTTTTCATCAAACCACCCTCCACTTAATCATAAACAAACATTTCCTCTCCACCTTCTGCTTCAACATCTTTTCTATTTTACTCAGAAGCAACTCTTTCTTCCCATCTATTTCATCTTGGGCAGAATAAAGATTCTGCCTTTTCTCGATACGCTTCCGTTCCAAATCTTTAATGGTTCTTTGTGCTTTGACCTTTTCTTCTAACCGGCTTATCTTTCTGGCCTCCGATTTTCGTAGTTGGATTTCTTGATCCAAGTCCGAAATCTCACGTTCCAAAGCCAGCTTCATGTCGTCGGCCCAACTATCCAATTTCTCCATTTCCTCATCGAAGAAACGATTGTTCCGATCGGATGAAGAAGAAAGTATTTCATGGTTCATTTCTTCAACCCTGTCACTCAAACAGACGGCAACAGCTTCCTCGATATGGGCAGGTGAAAGCAAGCATGCAGGCAGCATCAACATCTTTTCGGCAATTTCAGGATAAACCCAGTCGCCGCTCTCCGTCTGGCAAGCTACGACAAGATGATCTTCCTGCTCGAAAGAGTCAATCGAAATCTTCTCTACCCGCATCACTCCACCTTGACCGACAAGGTCTTCGAGCAACTTGGTGCGCCCCTCGGTCCGCGTATAGTCGAACTCAACGCAGGCACTCTCTTGAAGCGGGGTAAGGTATTGGGCCAATACCTCTTTGGCCAAAGGACAGCCGATGCGATACGGACGCTCCACTGCGTTTTCACCCTCTTTCGATAAGGTGTAAACATCGCCGTTTGCCCGAAGTGTAAAGGAGAAACGCTCTTCATCGAATACAGCCACCTGTCTTAACGCATGCTTTGTGAGCATCCAAAGCCGTTTCTCGAACCGATCGAGGTTCTTCCGACTTTGCACCAGGTTGTCCCTCAACTTTTCTTTGACGGACTCATCGAAGTTTTCCAATAAAGCTGAACGGGCTTTGAGCATCTTTTCGGAAATCTGCCCTTGTAATTCGGCTTGTAAGGCATCGAAAGCCTGCTCTATCTCGGCCGTTGTCCGACATTCGTTGTATATCTGCGCTATGCGTTTCTCGAAATCAACTCCGCTGCCAATGCTGCCCAGCACTTCGTCGCTGGCACCAAACACGCCGTTGAACAACTGAAACTTCTGATCCAGCAATTCATAGACACGCACGTCGGCCGCATTGCCTTTGTTCAGAAAGTTAATCACCACGACGTCGAACTTCTGTCCGTAGCGATGGCAGCGCCCTATTCGCTGCTCGATGCGTTGGGGATTCCAAGGCATGTCGTAATTGACGATAAGGGAGCAGAACTGGAGGTTGATGCCTTCGGCAGCCGCTTCGGTGGCAATCATGATGGTAGCCTCGTTTCGGAAGTAATCTACAATAGCTGCCCTCCTGTTCGCTGTGGGCGAACCTGTGATTTTGGCTGTACCCTTGTGCTTGTCCATCCATGCACGATAAATGGTCGTTGATTCCTTATCTGAATTGGTGCCATTGAAACGCACCACACGTCCCTTATACCCTCGCTTTTCGAGCAATTCATAAAGAAATTCCTGCGTCCTTCTGGACTCTGTAAAAATAAGCGCCTTGGGGGCAGCTCCTAAATTCCTCAACTGCTCAAAACCTTTGTCCAAAGCTACGAACAAATGTTCCGCCTTGCTGTTCTTCTTGATTTTCTCGGCAAGGTCTCTGAACGTTTCCAGCTCCTTGATTTCTTTGCGGATACCTTCTATATCGGTCGGGTGAAGTTCTTCGGCCTCATAAGTTTCCACTTCTTCTGCATCCACCCATTCATCGTTATCGTCGGCATATTCATTGACAATGTCATTATCTGCAATGGAGGCCGCTTCATTTCTGTCCAACATAGCTTGCAAACGTGCAATCAGCGAACAGATTGTGCCATAGATAGCATAGGTGGACGAAGCCAATAGTTTCCTTAAAATCAACGTCATCAGTTGCCGCTGGCTGTTGGGCAAAGCATATAGCCGCGGCTTGCTCAAATAATCGGTCACCATGTCGTAGAGCTTCTGCTCGTTTTCCGATGGAAAAAACTCCTCGACAATGGCTATTCGCTTGGTATATTTGATGTATTCCAATACCTGCCTTCTCAAAGTGCGCTTGCAGACAGGCTGCAAACGTCTTCTCAATTCCATGTAATCCTTTTCTGTCAGGTTGTGCCCAAACTGACTTTTGAAACTTCTCAAATCGCCAAACACATAATCGTCGATGATGGACACCAAACCATACAATTCCAAAATGGAGTTCTGCAAAGGCGTGGCAGTCATCAAAATCTTCTTTCTTGCTTCGATGGATTCCTTTATGACGTTGGCAATCCTGTTTTGAGGTTTATATACGTTGCGAAGCCGATGCGCCTCGTCCACAATCACCAAATCCCAGGCTGTACGCTTGATATAGGCGGCTTTTGTTTTGGCAAATTGCAGGGAGCAAATAACGATATTTTCTGTATCAAAAGGATTGAAACATCCATTTTCCACAGCTTCATTGAACGACTTGGATTCCATGATGACAGAGGGAAGAAAGAATTTCTCCTGCAACTCGCCAGCCCATTGTTTCCTTAGATTGGCAGGACAAATGACCAAAAGCCTTCTTTTGTGTTCAGACCAATGCTGGGAAAGAATAATGCCAGCCTCGATGGTTTTACCCAATCCCACTTCATCGGCCAAGATTGCTCCTTTAGATAAAGGTGATTTGAACGCAAACAGAGCCGCTTCTACCTGATGAGGGGTCAAATCGACTTGCGCATCTTGCAAGGAGGCCGTCAGCTTATCAATATCGTTTGCAGGTAGTCTCCGTGTCAACAGGTTGGCAAGATAAATCGCCTGATAATCGGTTATGGAGACAGTTCTATCCGACCATCCCATTTCATTTACGAAGTTATGTATGCGATTTTGCTCTTCCATCCAAGTTCCAATTATTATTGCATATGTTGCAAAATTAGAAAACTTTTTCAAAAGCCCTGCAACATCGCTCCCATTTTATTGAAAAACGTATTTCAATATGCTGCGCAATTACAAATTACAATTACAGTTAGTAAAAATGAAAGGGCAAAAGCAACAGTACTCTTTCGCTCAAAACAGCTCTCTTTTTATGAAAGATTGCATTTTTAACAGCCCCCACCCTGCTTCTATCGTTTTGCCTCCTCGTTTTCCTTAGCCACGTTGTGGATAAAGGTAAGTACATCGTCGCAGTTCAGGCGCTGGCAATTTCTGAATTTCGCCTCAAAGGCATTGATGATGTTTTCTTCCATGAGTTTGACCTTCTTCAGCTCCTCGAAGACTGCGGGGAAGGTGAGTTTCCTCTGATGGGTTAGCAGGTAGCGGTAGAACATCATCAAGCTGACGACTTGGTTGGTGAAATGCACCTTGTTCTTGCTGAGCTCCTCATCGCGGGCGATGAATGTCTTCATCAGTTCCATGCATTTCAGGTCTTCCGAGATCATGAAGCCGTCGTCTGAGATGGAATAGATCGTTTTGTCGTCTTCGTCCGTGTACAGGACACGGTTGATGGTTCTCGATTCGAAATAGGCCAGGGCCTCTATCCCGCTTCGGTTGATGCCCTGCGGTTGCAAGAACCGCTCTGAGTAGCGTTTCATGAAATGGGGCGTATATTCGCGGACAATGGGGGCGGCAGGGTTCGAGAGATAGGTCAGCAGATGGAGCTGCGGCCCGTTCAGGGGGATGATGCTGTTGGAGACGCAATAGCCGTGCTTGATGCGATAGTAGATATGCCACTCGTTTCCGTTGCGTGTCTTGCAAATCTTATGTTTTTCCAGGGAGCCGATCATCCATTGGATGTTCTTTATTTTCTTCACCTCTTTGCTGAAAGCCACTGCCCACGCGTTGATGGAGGGCATCAATTCCATGTAGTCGTGTTTCAACTCCTGGACTTTCTCTTCGGGTGTCATCGAACATACCAGCATAAATGTACATTTTTAATTTGCAGCTCAAGATAAGTCTATTTTCTCAGAAAACCAAACGTTTTCAGAACTTCAGGTAGAACTCGCCCGTCAGGCGGCGGTAGTCGTCGGAGTAGTCGCCACCCGCCTGGTGGATGTAGAGCGTGTCTTCGGCCACAGGGCCCAGCCGACGACCGTAGGTGACCAGCACACGGCGGGCGGGCTTGCCTGCCTTGGTGTAGACGCGCGTGCGACGCTGGGGATAGAGGCCCTGCATCCAGGCGGCGTCTTCGGCCGCACGCTCCACCTCGCTGGGGATAACGATGCTCACCACTCCACCCTCACTCAGCAGACGGGCCGAACGGCGGAAGAGCAGGTCGTAGTTCAGGCCACCGGCATGGCGGGCGGTGTTGCGCTGACGGTCGGGGCACGGCAGGGCATCGACGAAGTAAGGAGGATTGGAAACAATCAGATCGAACCGGCCATCGGGCTGGAAATCGTTGAAATCGGCACAAACCACCTCTATCCGATCGGGCCAGGGCGAACCGGCCACGTTCTCGGCCGCCTGCGCAGCGGCAGGAGCGTCTATCTCGACCGCCGTCACGCGCAGATGGGGGTTGCGCTGGGCCAGCTGGAGGGCGACAAGGCCCGTGCCTGTGCCTACGTCGAGCGCCGTATGTGCCTGGTCCACAGGCGCCCACGCGCCCAACAATACGCCGTCAGTGCCCACCTTCATGGCGCAGCGATCGTGGTGTACAATAAATTGTTTAAACAAAAAAGACGAGTCGGACATATCGGTTGCGGTTATTGTGCGGCCAAAATTAGTGAAAGACGAAGGAATAATGCATGCGAAAGCGGCTGTTTTTTGTCTTTTTAAAGAATTAGGGGCCGATTAATAGAAAGAAATAGCGTAAATTTGCAACTGCTTTGTGAACTCCCACAAGAGAGTACTAACTTAACATGACAGAAATGAAGAAAAGATTTTATATGGGTGACGACGAATCGCAGGGCGGAAAGGGCTTTTCCGTCATTGCCGACTTTGAAGGAAACGAAGAGCAGATTATGGATGTCGATATCGACAACGTATTGCCCGTGCTGCCGCTACGCAACATGGTGCTGTTTCCAGGGGTGCTCATGCCCGTGTCGGTGGGCCGCAAGTCGTCGCTCCGACTGATACGTGACGCTGAAAAGAAGGGACTGTACATCGGCGTGGTGTGCCAGAAGGTGGCCGACACGGAAAACCCGCTGATGGACGACCTGCACGACATAGGTACGGTGGCCAAGGTGATCCGCGTGCTGGAGATGCCCGACCAGAGCACGACCGTCATCCTGCAAGGGACGAAACGGATGCAGCTGAAGGAAATCGTGGAGACAACGCCCTACCTGAAGGGACACGTGACCACCATCAACGAGGAACTGCCCGACAAGAACGACAAGGAATTCCAGGCACTGGTCGAGGCTTGCAAGGACCTCATCGTGCGCTACATGCGTACGTCGGAGATGTTCTCGCAAGACCCCTCGTTCGCCATCAAGAACATCAGCAACCCCATCTTCCTCATCAACTTCATCTGTACCAACCTGCAGCTGAAGAAGGACGAGAAGATCGAACTGCTGCGGATGAACTCCCTGCGCGAACGGGCCTACCACTTGCTGGAGATACTGAACCGCGAAGTGCAGCTGGCCGAAATCAAGGCATCTATCCAGATGCGTGCCCGCGAGGACATCGACCAGCAGCAGCGCGAATACTTCCTGCAACAGCAGATCAAGACCATTCAGGACGAGCTGGGCGGAAGCACGCAGGAACAGGAGATAGCCGAAATGCGCAAGAAGGCAGAGACGGTGAAATGGAGCGACGAGGTGAAGGCCACCTTCCTGAAAGAGGTGGACAAGCTGGAGCGCACACACCCGCAGTCGCCCGACTACAGCGTGCAGCTGAACTACCTGCAGACGATGCTGAGCCTGCCCTGGGGCATCTATACGACGGACAACCTCAACCTGAAGAACGCCGAAAAGACGCTGAACAAAGACCACTACGGACTGGAGAAGGTGAAGGAACGCATCCTGGAGCACCTGGCCGTGCTGAAGCTGAAGGGAGACATGAAGTCGCCCATCATCTGCCTCTATGGCCCTCCGGGCGTGGGAAAGACGTCGCTGGGACGCTCGATAGCCGCCGCGCTGAAGCGCAAGTACGTGCGCATGTCGCTGGGAGGTGTGCACGACGAGGCGGAGATACGCGGACACCGTCGCACGTACATCGGCGCCATGCCGGGACGCATCATCAAGAACCTGATCAAGGCGGGATCGTCGAACCCTGTCTTCATCCTCGACGAGATAGACAAGGTGAGCGCCGACCGTCAGGGCGACCCGTCGTCGGCCCTGCTCGAAGTGCTCGACCCTGAACAGAACTCGACCTTCCACGACAACTTCCTCGACGTGGATTACGACCTGTCGAAGGTGATGTTCATCGCCACGGCCAACAACCTGAACACCATCCCCGGCCCCCTGCTGGACCGCATGGAGCTGATCGAGGTGAGTGGATACATCACGGAGGAGAAGATCGAGATTGCCCGACGCCACCTGGTGCCCAAGGAGCTGGAGAACAACGGCCTGAAGAAGACCGACGTGAAGCTGCCCAAACAGACGCTGGAAGCCATCATCGAATCATATACACGCGAGAGCGGCGTGCGCGAGCTGGAGAAGAAGATAGGCAAGATACTGCGCAAGGTGGCCCGACAGTATGCCACCGAGGGGACGCTGCCAAAGGCAGAGATCAAGCCCGAAGACCTGTACGACTACCTGGGCGTGGCTGAATACACGCGCGACAAGTATCAGGGCAACGACTATGCGGGCGTGGTGACGGGCCTGGCATGGACGGCCGTGGGCGGCGAAATCCTCTTCGTGGAGACAAGCCTTAGCCGTGGCAAGGGCGGACGCCTGACGCTGACGGGTAACCTGGGCGACGTGATGAAAGAGTCGGCCATGCTGGCGCTGGAGTACATCAAGGCGCATGCGTCGCTGCTGGGGCTGGACGAGGAAATCTTCGACAACTGGAACATACACATCCACGTGCCCGAAGGCGCCATACCCAAGGACGGACCGTCGGCGGGCATCACGATGGCCACTTCGCTGGCTTCGGCCCTGACGCAGCGCAAGGTGAAGGCCAACCTGGCCATGACGGGCGAAATAACGCTGCGCGGCAGGGTACTGCCCGTGGGAGGCATCAAGGAGAAGATCCTGGCCGCCAAGCGCGCAGGCATCAAGGAAATCATCCTGAGCGAGGAGAATCGCAAGAACATCGACGAGATTCAGGACATCTACCTCAAGGGACTCACCTTCCACTACGTGAAGGATGTGAAAGAGGTGTTCGCCATCGCGCTGACCGATGAAAAAGTGGCCGATCCCCTCGACCTGACTGTCAAGAAAGATAAGGAACAAAAAGAAGAAGCATGAAATTCGAATTACAATATACCGACAGCAAGACCAATGCCCGCGCAGGCCTGATAACGACCGACCACGGGCAGATCGAAACTCCCATCTTCATGCCTGTAGGCACTGTGGGCACCGTCAAAGGTGTGCACCTGACAGAGCTGAAGGAGGACATCAAGGCGCAGATCATTCTGGGCAACACCTACCACCTGTACCTCCGTCCGGGCCTCGACGTGCTGGAGAAGGCGGGCGGCCTGCACAAGTTCAACGGCTTCGACCGCCCGATGCTGACCGACAGCGGTGGCTTCCAGGTGTTCTCCCTTTCGAGCATCCGCAAGCTGCGCGAAGAGGGAGCCGAGTTTCGCTCGCACATCGACGGCAGCAAGCACATCTTTACGCCCGAACGCGTGATGGACATCGAGCGTACCATCGGGGCGGACATCATGATGGCCTTCGACGAGTGTACGCCTGGCGATGCCGACTACAACTATGCCAAGAAGTCGATGGAACTGACCCATCGCTGGCTGGACCGCTGCATCGCGCGCTTCAACGAGACGGAGCCGAAGTATGGCTACCACCAGGCGCTGTTCCCCATCGTGCAGGGCTGTGTGTATCGCGACCTGCGCACGCGCTCGGCCGAGTACATCGCCTCGAAGGGGGCGGAAGGCAACGCCATCGGCGGACTGGCCGTGGGCGAGCCTGCGGAGAAGATGTACGAGATGATCGAGCTGGTGAACGACATCCTGCCCAAGGACAAGCCCCGCTACCTGATGGGCGTAGGTACGCCCGTCAACATACTGGAGGGTATCGAGCGCGGCGTGGACATGTTCGACTGCGTGATGCCCACCCGCAACGGCCGCAACGGCATGCTCTTCACGAAGGACGGCATCATCAACATGCGCAACAAAAAGTGGGAGACCGACTTTTCGCCCATCGAGGCCGACGGCGCTTCGTACGTGGACACGCTCTACACGAAGGCCTACCTGCGCCACCTCTTCCACGCGCAGGAGCTGCTGGCCATGCAGATAGCCTCCATCCACAACCTGGCCTTCTACCTGTGGCTGGTGGGCGAGGCACGCAAGCACATCATTGCAGGCGACTTCGCGACTTGGAAACCCATGATGGTCAAACGAGTATCTACTAGATTATGAAAAAACTGAAAGGCATACGGATGCCGAAACTGAATGTCAGCATATCCAGGCTGACAGGCGGATTTCTGCGGCGGCTGGACATGTACATCATCAAGAAATTCTTGGGAACGTACATTTTCGCCATCGCACTGATCATCTCTATTGCGGTCGTTTTCGACTTCAACGAGAAGCAGGACAAGTTCATGTCGCACGAAGCTCCCTGGAATGCCATCATCTTCGACTATTACCTGAACTTCATCCCCTATTTTGCCAACCTGTTCAGCCCGCTGTTCGTGTTCATTGCCGTCATTTTCTTCACCTCCAAGCTGACAGAAAATTCGGAAATCATTGCCATGTTTTCCTCGGGCATGAGCTTCAAGCGCATCTTGCGCCCCTACATGGTTTCGGCCGGCATCATTGCTGTTGCCACCTTCTGGCTGGGAGGATACGTCATCCCCAAGGGCAGCGTGACGCGCATCAACTTCGAGGACAAGTATTACAAGCCACGAAAGGCAAATTCGGCACGAAACATCCAGCTGGAGGTGGACACGGGCGTCATTGCCTACATCGACCGCTTCGAGAACTATCGTCAGACGGGCTATCGCTTCTCGTTGGACAAGTTCAAGGACAAGCAGCTGGTTTCCCACCTGACGGCCCGCAGCATCACCTACGACACGACTGCCTATCATCGCTGGACCATCAAGGACTATATGATACGCGAAATGGACGGAATGAAAGAAAAAATCACGCATGGGGACAGGATAGACACGACGCTCTTCATGGAGCCTGCCGACTTCCTCATCATGAAGAACCAGCAGGAGATGCTGACCAATCCGCAGCTGAGCGAATACATCGACCGACAGAAGCAGCGAGGATTTGCCAATATCAAGGAGTTCGAAATCGAGTATCACAAACGCATCGCCATGTCGTTTGCCTCCTTCATCCTGACATTGATTGGAGTCTCCCTGTCGTCCAAGAAGACCAAAGGGGGTATGGGACTTTATCTGGGTATCGGATTGGGACTGAGCTTCTCGTACATCCTGTTCCAGACCATTGCGTCTACATTTGCCGTCAATGGCAATGTGCCGCCCATGATCGCGGTATGGATCCCCAACATCCTGTATGCCTTCATCGCATTCTATCTGTATAAGAAAGCACCTAAATAAAAAGAGGTATAGAAACATTGAAGCCCCTCCAGTCCTTGTGTCGCCACAAGCGCTGGAGGGGCTTTTTTGTTGTATTCATTTCCTCTTATCAACCACTCTCCTCCTGTCAGACCGATTGGAACAATCAGTTCAGATAGGACGAAAGCTCAGCAGCAGAGATGTTTTTGGCAATAATCACACCATTATCATCCAGTAAATAGTTTGTAAAACCACGACCTAAACGGTATTGTTTAAAGAGGTCGGAGTTTTCACCATCCGTTTCTACAAAACAGACGGGAGTAACTATTTGGTCCTTACGAATGGTTTCTTCGAATACGGAACGATATTCATCGAACGAAACGGAAACCATTTCCACATTTTGATTGGAGGCCGCACGAAGCACATTGCTCAAACTTGCGTTTTGCATACGGGACTGCGCATCATAACTGGCCCAAAAGCTCAATAACACGTATTTGCCTTTCAGATTTGAAAGTTCGTGTTGTTCATCAGACATAGATTGGATTTTAAAATCAGGGGCTATGTCACCCACATTCAAACCTCCCGTAGGTTTGTCTTTTGATACAAAAGAAGTCAAGGAACTAACTAGTAATACAACAAAAATCCATTTTACATATCTCATGCAATACGGTTTTGGTTAATACTATCCGGGACTGTCGTTCGTGACAGTGATTTCTTCCCGGAACATTGTCTCTCAGGCCTCTCCTACCAAAAGAACTCTGATAGTCAAAGCCTTTAATCTGAAATCGGCTGCAAAGGTACGTATTTCTCAAAGTATAATCCAAACAAACAAGTAATTTTCTTACTTTTTAAGGGTCGTTTTTTATGTTATTTAGCATATTTTGCCCTACAAACAGGCTTGGGCAAAAGGAAACGGATGCGTCTCGACAAAAAATCAAGTAAGCTTGTTTTTCCTCTTTTCTACATTTATATTATCTTTGCGTCCAAATTGAGATGAAGCATGAAGTTTTCTGAATTACCCCTGAACGACAGCGTTCTTGATGCGCTCGACGCCATGCGCTTCGAAGAATGTACTCCTATACAAGAAAAATCGATTCCAGTAATACTCGAAGGAAGAGACCTGATAGCCGTGGCACAGACGGGAACAGGCAAAACTGCTGCCTATCTGCTGCCCGTACTGAATCGTCTTTCAGAAGAAGAGCATCCCGAAGATGCCATCAACTGCATCGTGATGGCGCCTACACGCGAACTGGCCCAACAGATAGACCAGCAGATGGAAGGCTTTTCTTATTTCATGCCTGTCAGCAGCGTAGCTGTATATGGAGGAAACGATGGCATCTTGTTCGAACAGCAGAAGAAAGGGCTTACGCTGGGAACCGATGTGGTGATAGCAACCCCAGGCCGCCTGATAGCCCACCTGAACTTGGGTTACGTAGACCTTTCGAAGGTATCTTATTTCATTCTGGACGAAGCCGACCGCATGCTCGACATGGGTTTCTACGACGACATCATGCAGATTGTGAAATACCTCCCAAAGGAACGTCAGACGATCATGTTCTCCGCTACCATGCCTGCCAAGATACAGCAGCTGGCGAAAAACATCCTGAACAACCCCGCAGAGGTAAAACTGGCCGTATCCAAACCTGCCGACAAAATCATACAGGCCGCCTACGTCTGCTATGAGAACCAAAAGCTGGGCATCATACGCAGCCTGTTCGCAGAGGAGGTCCCTGAGCGGGTTATCATCTTCGCTTCTTCGAAAATCAAGGTGAAAGAAGTGACAAAAGCCCTGAAGCAGATGAAACTGAACGTAGGCGAAATGCACTCCGACCTGGAGCAGGCGCAACGCGAAGCCGTCATGCACGAGTTTAAGGCGGGGCGCATCAACATCCTGGTGGCGACCGACATCGTGGCGCGCGGCATCGATATCGATGATATCCGCCTGGTCATCAACTTCGACGTACCCCATGACTGCGAAGACTATGTGCATCGCATCGGACGTACTGCCCGTGCCAACAATGACGGTGTGGCCATCACCTTCGTCAGCGAAAAGGAGCAGACTAACTTCCACACCATCGAGAAATTCCTTGAGAGGGATATCTATAAGATTCCTGTTCCGGCCGAACTGGGTGAAGCGCCCGAATACCAGCCGCGCAACAACGAAAAAGGTGGACGAAAACGAGGAGGAGGCAAATCGCGCAGAGGCGGACGAAAAGGCGCTAGTAACAAAGGGAAAAAAACGAATAAAGAATAATCTTTGCTTTTTATCTTATCCCATAAATAAAGAAATAGCCCAAGGCATCTTGTCTCGGGCTATTTTTATTTTCAGAAGGCTTTGCGTATCCTCATTTGGAAACCTAGATTGTCGCCATAAATCTCTCCTGTATCCAGACCTAGGGAAGCATGAATCAGCCATGTCTTTTGCTTGTCGGGCATGTATTGGAAAGCGACATAAGCTGAGAAGTTTTCCAAGATATCGAGCGTAGGCGTCCCATGTGTACCCCACGTGCGATTAAAGGACATCTTGGCTATATAGTTCCATTTGTCGGAAAATTCGCCGCTCCAACCCACATGCAGGGCTTTTACGCGATTGTACTTGAACGACATGCTCCCATCTTCATTGTAAATGGGCGAACGAAGCAAGGGATTGCCGTTGGCCATTCCCCAATGGGCCCATCCATGGTACAAACCGTTGTTGTAATAGTTGTCACTACCTCCCGTCTTATGTACAGGTCCGTCCTCAGGTTCGTGAAGTCCATGGAGCGGACCACTTTGGTTGGTGGTCTGCAGAAACTCCAATACAACATTGTTGATCGGACGGAAGTTGTTGAACGTCAACTCTATACCCCAGAGGCCGTCCCATCCGTTCTGCTTGCCCATGGCGGAGAAGTCTTCAAAGTAATTGTCCAGATAGGCGCTGATCGAGAAGTCTTTTCCACGATAGGTTCCACGAATCTGTTCGGTCCCTACAAAATTGCCCTGATAAAACAAGGCATCGTTAGCAGGTTTGTCTTCGTCAGCCGATCCTGGGATAAATATGCGGAAGTAGTCCTTCAAAGTGTTTCCCAAATCGACTTCTCCGCTGCTGGTCACCCTCTGACCTCCAAACTCTGTATCCAAAGTCATGCCAAAATCCAATTGCCATTTACCGTCAGGCACTCCGATACGTACAAATCCTTCTTTATGATGGTATTTGATATTCTTGGTATACCAGGCTCCTCCAGCCACATTGGCATGGTCTTTCAGCCAATTGCTGTCCGTAAACCAGCCGTATGAGATTTCTCCCTTGATGGCCAGACGCGGCAACAGATAGAGGTATTCAGGGATACCTATCATGATTTGTGGGATAGGTCTGGAATTGCCCGACCAGGTAAGTTCTCCACTACTCAGGCGGCTGTTGATCAACGGCGCTGTCATCTCTTTGCTTCCAGCAAAAATGCCGAACCATTTGTATCTGAAATCAGCGTAAGCCTGCTGGATACCAGAACTGAAACCTGCGGCTGCAATCACATCTAATCCGGCCTTTACATCCCACTTGCCCCATCGGTCGTTATAGAAGACACCACCACGGATATAGGTACTATTGTCAAGAGAAGCCAATCCCTGCAGGTTGCTCACTTGCCACAAAGGAGTATTGTCACCTGTGCGAACAGTAGCTCCATATTCTACAAAAGAGTTGAGCTTGTTTTGTTTTTGTGCCGTCGCACTTCCAACGCTAGCAAGCAGAAGTGCTAAAAGGCCAACTTTCATATACATAAATAAGCACGCTTTAATGTAAGACGGTGCAAAAGTAGGAAAAATCCAGCAGCCAGATGCTCTTTCGTTGATATTTTGTTGATAAGAAAAACGGAACTTTTGACTCATTTATCCAATAATTCTGCTATTTTTGCACCATGATTGAATTGTCCCGACACATAGAAACACTACTACTGGAGAATGATTGCGTCATTGTTCCCGATTTTGGAGGCTTTGTCGCTCATTACAATCCGGCTACTTATATAGAGGAAGAAAACATTTTCCTTCCCCCTACCCGTACCATTGGTTTCAACTCGCAATTGAAAATGAACGACGGGCTTTTGGTACAATCGTATATGGCTGTCTATGGCACCAACTTCCCTGACGCCACCCGTATGGTAAACAAGGAAGTGCAAAACCTGGTAGCCTGTCTGCACGAGAATGGCAAAGTTGAACTGCCAAACATTGGCGAGATAAGCTATACAGTCCATGGCACTTGTAATTTTACGCCTTATGACAATAGAATGACTACTCCCGGCCTGTATGGACTGGACAGCTTCGAAATAAAACCGCTGGCCGCGCTGCATAAGGCAGAGGTGCGCAACCATCTGCATGCTCCTTCTATAGAAGCAAGACCGTCGAGACGTATCAGAAGAAGCAGTTACCATTGGAAGTTAAAACGTTCCTACCTGTCCAACGCCGTTGCCTTTATCGCTGCCATAGCCTTATTTTTCATGTTCTCTACTCCGATAGAAAACACCGAAACCATTCAAGGCAACTATGCCCGCCTGCTTCCCACAGAAATATTCGAGCAGCTGGAAAAGCAATCGCTGGCTGTCACACCCGTCGTTACACCCCAATCATCAAAGGTGCAACAGAAAGCCAAACAAACTGCAGCAGCCAAAGCTCAAACATCTAAAGAGGTGAAGCCGATAGCCGTTCGCGAAGTGAAAGTTAAAACGGTAGAAACTAAAAAAGCTCCTGTAGTTGCCCAACCGACCAAACCAGTTGAAAGCAAACCGGCAGCCGCCGAGGCTTCTCCTGCAGCTAAGGCAGCTAAGAATGTCAAGAAGCCGTATCACATCATTGTAGCCAGTGTAGGTACAGAGAAAGATGCGCGCGCAACAGCCGAGCAGCTGAAAAAAGAAGGATATGAAGGTGCTTCAGCCATCATCGGCAATGGAAAAATGAGAGTTAGCATCGAGTCTTTCTCCACTCAGGCAGAAGCTTATCGTAGCTTGCAAGTTATCCGTGAGCAGAAAGCTTATCAGAACGCATGGGTACTGAAGTATTGAAAAACATCATTTCGAAGAACTCATAACAACCACCAAGCATGAAACGTGTACGTTGTCCCAAATGCGAGAATTTTCTAACCTTCGATGAGACCAAATATACCGAAGGCCAGTCTTTGGTTTTCATTTGCGACCATTGCAAAAAGCAGTTCAGCATCCGACTGGGCAAAAGCAAAGTACAGGCGCCGCGAAAAGAAGAAAAACTGGACGAGAAAGAATTTCAAAACGCCTTTGGCAGCATCACTGTAATTGAGAATGTTTTCGGCTTCAAACAGGTACTCCCGCTACAGGAAGGCGACAACGTCATAGGACGCCGATGCATTGGTACAGAAATCAATGTACCTATTGAAACTTCTGACATGAGCATGGACCGTCGCCATTGCATCATCAACGTGAAGCGCAACAAACAGGGGGAAATAGTCTATACTCTGCGCGATGCCCCCAGCCTGACAGGAACATTCCTGAACAACGAGATATTGGGCGATCGCGACCGCGTTCGTATCGAAGACGGAGCCATAGTCACCATTGGTGCCACTACGTTCATATTACGGGCAGGAGAGTAAATCCCTAAGATTCCCATAAAATAAAAAAACGCCTGAGGCTTTCTGTTCAATTCCTCAGGCGTTTTCTTTTATAGGTTGTTATAGTTATTATTCAGCTTCCGAAGAAAGTCTTCTTCTTCTGGCGGGCTTTTCCTTAGTAGCATCTACTTTGGGCTCTATAGTTACTCCAGCCAGCTCTGGGTCGATCATGATACGTCCGCAGTATTCGCAAACGATTACTTTCTTGCGAGAGCGAATATCCAATTGTCTCTGAGGCGGAATCTTATTGAAACAACCACCACAAGCATCGCGCTGTACGTAAACGATACCCAAACCATTGCGAGAATTCTTACGAATGCGCTTGAATGACTGAAGCAGACGAGGCTCGATTTTTGTTTCCAAGTCCTTTGCCTTGTCTCTCAGCTTTTCTTCCTCTTGTTTGGTTTCTGAGATAATTTCGTCCAGCTCGTTTTTCTTTACTTCCAGATCCTGTTTTCTTTCTTCCAACTGAGCTGCACTGGCTTCCATCTCTTTCGACTTCGCAGCTTCTTGTTCTGTAAACTCGCGGATACGTTTTTCACACAACTCGATCTCCAAAGTCTGGAACTCAATTTCCTTGCTCAAGAAGTCATATTCGCGGTTGTTGCGTACATTCTCCTGCTGTTCCTTATACTTTGCTACAGAAGCCTTAGCTGTTTCGATTTCCACCTTCTTGGTTGCGATGGATGTTTTCAGTTCAGTTACTTCCGTCTTAATTCTTTCGATACGAGTGCTCAAACCTGCAATTTCGTCTTCCAAGTCTTGTACTTCCAAGGGGAGTTCTCCTCTCAAAGTCTTGATTTCATCAATCTTGGAAAGAGTTGTTTGCAACTGGAACAAGGTCTTCAACTTCTGCTCAACAGTTAGTTCCTGCTGATCTTTTTTTGCTTCTTTAGCCATTTCTGTTACATGTATTTTATGGGATTGGTGTTCACCTTGGTCTGTTGTACTTCCAGACTGGGGAACAGTTCCCTGATTATTGTATAAAATATCTCTTTTGTATATTGCTCACTTTCATAATGCCCGATCTCGGCCAACAGAATGTCGCCCTCATGTCCGAAATATTCATGATACTTTATTTCACCCGTAATGAACACGTCTGCTCCTTGTCGGATGGCAAGCGGCATCAGGAAAGCACCTGCACCTCCACATAAAGCAACCTTCTGTATTTCCCTACCCATCAGTTTGTTATGACGCAAACATTCTACTTCAAAAGTCTTCTTCACCTTTTTCAGGAAGTCAAGCTCTGTCTCTGGCTCCGACAGTTCGCCTATCACGCCGGCACCTGCCTGCTGCCAAGTATTCTGCAATGGATAGAAGTCGAATGCCGGCTCTTCATATGGATGTACAGCCAACAGCGCCTGAAGTACTTCTGCCTTCCTATAGGCTGGCAGGATTGTCTCAAGACGCACTTCTGATTCGGTATGCAACTCACCTATCGTACCACAGTAAGGATGCGTTCCCTCCTGCGCACGAAATGTTCCTTTTCCCTCTACATTGTAACTGCATGAATCATAATTCCCAATGCAGCCACATCCTGCGGAAAACAGAGCGTTTCTTACTTCTGAAGCTTGCGCTACAGGAACGAAAGTGACCAATTTGAGCAACGCATTCTCTTTAGGTTCCAATACACGCAGATTCTTCAAGCCAAGTTTCTCAGCCATCTTGAAGTTCACTCCCCCCCAGGCATTATCCAAATTGGTATGGGCGGCATAGACAACGATGTCGTTTTTGATAGCTTTCAAAATACAACGTTCCACGTAGTCACGCCCCGTTATCGATTTATAACCTTTGAACAGGAGTGGATGATGGGCTATCACCAGATTGTACCCAAGTGCAATCGCCTCGTCCAGCACTGCTTCAGTAACGTCAAGACACAACAAAGCCCCTGTTGCTTCCGCATCTGTCAATCCTATTTGCAGGCCAGCATTATCAAATCCGTCTTGCAATGGCAGAGGCGCGAACCGTTCAAGGGCGCTTACGATCTCCTTTATTTTCATAATAAAACAGAGAATTTGGATGCAAAGATAGTAAAAAGTAAGGATGTGATAAATAAAATCTGATATTTTCGGCAAAAAAATGACAGGCATAGGTAGAAAAGCATGTTTTTTTGCAGGCAGAAAGGTCATTTGTCGGATGAAGCCAAATATTTTCCATAACTCTGTATAAGGAATATACCTCTTTGAAATCAAGAGAGTTAGAAGAATTACCTCGTTTTGGGGTAATGAGTTGGCAACCGTCCTAATTGCCGTGGTCTGCATCGCTTTGCTTGTTCGGGTAACTCTTACGGAGGACAAAAGTACAAAATAAAAACAGAAGAAAGAATATCTATGCCTTTCTTTCTTCTGTTTATAGATGGAACAAAATAACGAAAATCAATAGTTCAATTGCTATCCACTTTTACCACCCTGAAACCTACATTGGCATAACCTTGAGTGCCATCCCTAACGTCATCCGATTTTTCGGTGCGACAGTCATCACGGTCGGAATCCCAACTGCCACCCTTGATAATATGCAGTCCGTCAGCATTGGTCGAGGAAGTCCATTCCCAACAATTTCCCCAAAAGTCAATGCCGCCACAGGCACCTTTGCTTTGCGCGTATGCATCTACGGCTGTCAATCCACGTTCTGCATGACCGGAGTTCATGGACACATCCTTGGGCATGTGCCCGGCGGCAAGCACCCATTCTTCTTCGGAGGGCAGGCGATAATCGTGTTTGGTGTCTTTTGTAGAGAGCCAGTTGCAGTAGGCTTCGGCTTCCTTGACCGAGATGCCCACAACAGGATAGTCTTCTTTTCCTTGGTCATACACAAACTCAGTATTGAAAGCGGCATATTCGGCATTGGTAACAGGTGCAAAACCAATATAGGCATTTCTTGCTGATGCGCCACGCAACACCATCCAAGCATCTTTTGGATTCTCGTCCCTGCGTGGGTCGATGAAGCGCAGGAATTGCTGCTGTATGCGGACATCGCGATTTTCCACCATTTCATTCACAATGCCTTGCATATGCTCCACAATGTGATAAGTTCTTGCCTCACGTTCCAGTTCACGAAGTTTGTTTTTCTTCCTTGCCACTACTTTGTCATAGCGAATACCCATGCGTTCCAGTAATGCCTGTCGATTGGCTTCGGTCGGCTTTCTTCTGTATTGGATGAATAGCTTGTGCGTCATGGCATCCATCTTCGGACGTTCTTTCTCGACAAGCGGGGCATCAGGTTCCTCAAACTCCAGTTCGCTTTCCACCAAATCATCGGGAGTTATAAATGCTCCCGGTTTTACAGTCTGATGGACACCAAAATAATCAGCCACAAGACCGTCTTTGTAAATGGAGAACCTGTAACCGCCGTAAAGGTCGCAGGGCAAGGTGGATATGTAATAGTCCTTGCCGGGAGTGAAGCCGGACGGGGCAGAAGCGTTGAACGTAATGATAGTGCTTGCGCTTTCTGTTTCTTCCATCACTGCATTTCCTTGCGCGTCCGCTTTGATGTTCGCCTTGCCTGCCAACGGATTATCGTCCACACTTTCCAATTCTATTTTGGTCACACCAGAAAATCCGATACTGAACTTGATGCCGCAACGGAGTTCGGAATCGCCATCATATCCGTTGTCTTTATCTGTCTGGACAGGCGAAACCGCCATTATATTATCTTTGCCATTCTCTTGGGCGGACACAACAGTGGCCGTCACAATGGCCATAGCCATTGCTAAAAATAACTTTCTCATATTTGAAATGAAGTTTTAAGTGTCAGAGATTAGAAACTGTTCTTACAACCCGGAAGCCGACATTGGCATAGCCCTGCGAGCCGTCCCTTACTACATCGGATTTCTCGCTGCGGCAATCGTCACGGTCGGAATCCCAACTGCCCCCTTTGATGATATACAGGCCATTGGCATCCACCGATGAAGTCCATTCCCAACAGTTACCCCAAAAGTCAATGCCACCGCAGGCTCCGGTTGTCTGGCTGTAAGCGTCCACCGCCGTCAGCCCGGATTCCACATAGCCGGAATTCATGGAAACATCCTTGGGCATGTGTCCGGCAGCAAGAATCCACTCCTCGTCTGTCGGAAGGCGGTATGTGTGCGAGGCGTCCTGCGCCGTGAGCCAGTCGCAATAGGCAGCAGCCTGTGCAATCGGGATGTTGACCGCCGGATAGTTGTCTTTCCCTGCATCATAGCTGAAATCGGGATTGAAAGCCGCATATTCGGCATTTGTAACAGGAGCATACCCAATGTAGGCATCCTGTTCCGGTACACCGCGCAGTACCATCCAGGCATCATCGGGATTGTCATCGTTTCGAGGGTCAATCAGCCTCAGGAACTGCTGTTCCAACCGGATGTCGCGGTTATCAACCATTTCATCCACTATCTCCTGCATCTCGTCAACAAGGTCGGGAGTAAGAGCCTCCCGTTCCAGTTCCCGAAGTTTGGATTTCTTCCGTGCGACAACTTTGTCATAGCGGATTCCCATTTGCTCCATCAAAGCCTGCTTGTTCTCCTCCGTCGGGTTCTGTTGGTATTGACGGAGAAGGGCGGTTGTCGTGGCATCCAGTTCCGGACGTTCTTCCTCCACAAGCGGCGCATCAGGGTCGTCAAACACCAGTTCGCTTTCCACCAAGTCAATCGGAGTAATATAGGTGGCACGCTCCACTGTCTGATGCACGCCGAAATAATCGGCAACCAGTCCGTCTTTGTAAATGGATAGCCTGTATCCTCCGTAAAGGTTGCAAGGCAAGGTGGATATGAAATAATCTTTTCCGGGCAGAAAACCGGATTCATCGGGGGCATGGAACGTAAGAATATAACTGGTGTCACTCATTTCAGCTATAACCGGAAGTCCTTGTTCATCCCATTTAAGTTTGGCTTTGCCTGACAAGGCATAGCCATCGACACTTTCCAATTCCACTTTCGTTACACCGGACATCTGGAAATTCAATTTTATACCGCCACAAACCGATTGAAAACACAGAGATTCGGAAACGGAACGGGCTACTGACACTGCCGCAGTTTCATCAAATCCGCTATCCTTTGCCGTCTGAACGGAAGGAACGGATACGGTAACGCTCTCATTGTCGAAAGAAACCATATTACCTGCCGGATAGATACCGTACAGGGGATTGCTGTCCGTGAAAGTTCCTGACATACCATTTGTAAAGCTCGATATGTTACCCGATTCCTGCGCTTCGGCAAAGGCTGTCTGTCCATCGTGCAGCAGCAGGATAGTATCTCCTGCACGCCATTTGTCATACAGCCCGTCTATGAGGGTTGCCACCAAGCTGCCTGAAGAAGATGCCTGACCGTCGGAAAATTTGGTTTCTTTCAACTCCTCGTTGCTGTCCAAACAGGATGCAAGACCGAGTAATGACATAAAGCAAACAATAATTCTATTTTTCATTTTTCTATTTGAGCTATTCACATTCTATTATTTGGTCACACTCACTGACGGGTGTGGCTGAAAATCCAATCAAGACGTTGGGGTGTATAACTGTCCGTACAAGTTTGAACATGTCCCCAGCCGTTTTCAACATCCATTATGGCTTTCCCTCCTTTCCCTTTCAACCGCTCCACAAATTCATCTACACGTGGGACGGTCATCAGTCTGTCATCGCTCCCCATTACCGTATATACCGGAGTATTTGCTACACGGTCGCTGTCGGCTGTTTCCGGATTGCCGGCAACCGGCATGACGGCGGCGAAAAGACAAGGATAAGCTGAAGCCATAAGCCATGTACCTGTACCACCCATTGAACCCCCTAACAGGTAGATGCGGTGTGCATCCACTTCGCCACGTTCCGTATAGTCCTCAATTAGCTGCCTGACGGCTTCATTGGTTTCCACTCCCCATGTGAGCGAGTCCGGACATTGCGGTACAAGCATCACCGCATGGATATTCCTTTCTTTGAGATAGCCTGCTATGGTGAATATGGCTTGTTCCTGCATTTGCAGCACATTGTCATTGCCTCGTTTGGGACCGCCATGTAGGTAAACTACCAGAATAGGGGTTGGCTGTCCGCTTCCGGTTGCAATCACAGCTTTCCTGTACGGGAATGTAACATTCTCGTAAGTCCAGCTTTCAAAAGAAAAAGTGAAGGGTGCAACCGGAGCGGAAGCAAGGGAAATCCTGAAGCTCCAAAAGGAACAAACAAGAAGGAGCGTGGTTCTTAGGAGGCCGGCATTCTTTTTAGCAAGCCTCATGTCTGTTACTTTTTAGGTGCGTGTTTCCGTCTTTCGGCTGCCGCCTCCTCCTGTAATTGCTTGTAAAGCACTTGCTGGTCGGAAGTCAGCACAGCCGCAATGTCTGTTATCAGCTTTTCCATCGCTTCTTTACGCTTTTCTTTGGGATATTTCTGCTTGTAGAAATCTGCGTAAAGGTCGCGTATCTGGCTTTTCTGGTTGTCTGTCAGCGACAGTTTCTCATCAAGTTTTTGGATGCGTTGCTCGGTACGCTGTTGCGGTGTCATACGCTGGCGGTTGTTGTCTTGTGCTGAAATGTTTTGAACCATAGAAACGGCTATCAGCATAGCCATGATTAACTTTTTCATACGATATAAATTTAATAAGTGAATAGTTTTTATTGGTTAGACCTCCTACTTCGTTTGGAAAGGCGTTCCATCATCAACCGTTCCAGTTCATAGACACGTTGGATTTGTTTCTGTGTCAGGAACTCGCTATAGATGGCATAATACTTCCGCCTCAAGTCCAATATCTTCTGGCTGTGGTCAAAACGTTCTTTCAATACCTGCTCCGTTTCTTCGTCGGTCATTTGGCTGTGTGGTTGCTTCGGACGTGGACCGAGTGCCCAGATGTCCCGTTGAAACTGGCAGAAGGTTTCGATAAAACGCTGACTTGTCGCCTCGTCCATTGCCATCTCCTTGGCAATATGCTTAGCCTGTACCTCTGCCAGTTGTTCTCGGGTGAGGCGCTGCTTGTTGCTCTGCGCTGAAACCGTTCCGCTGAAGGCTGTCAATGCGACTGCCAACAGCAATAGTCTGATTATATTCTTCATATTCTTTATTATTATTCGTTCATAAACAGGTCTTCTTGATAAACGGCAAGCATGTAAGCCTGGTCTTCCTGGCTTAGGTTAGCAAATGCCTGTTCCACTTGATAGAAACTATCAGTTGTCCCTTTGTGGGAAAGAGGACTGAACACAAGCAACAAGGCTATGCTTGCGGCTACCGCCAGAGATGCTGCGAAAATACGCAGGCGGTATGTCTTGCGCTTATGCGTTTTAGGAAGTCCGCCTTGAACTTCTTTCCATATATTTGCTTCCATCTCGTCAAGGAAGCCTTCCGGTGTCTTATAAGGCATACGCTTTCCAATCCGGTTGAAATCAAAATCTTTTTCCATATCCTTAATCTGTGGAGTTTATATACTTTATTATCTTCTCTTTGGCCAAATGATAATTGGCTTTCACGTTAGCTGCCGTGGAGCCAGTGATGGTGGCTATCTCGTCATATTCCAGTTCATCGTAGTAGCGCAGGTTGAACGCCAGTTGCTGCTTGGTGGGCAATGACAGGATAGCCTTTTGCAGTTTTACTGCTTCCAAATCATTGTAATCAACATATTCGTCGGCCATCAGGTCGCTTACTCCGGCTTCCGGGTCGTCCAATGAAAGCCGCTCGCCACGTCTTCGTTCCAATACACGCAGAGCCTCGTTGGTGGCAATCCGGTAAATCCACGCACAGAACGAACATTCTCCTTTGAATTGCCAGATAGAACGGAATACCCGCACAAAGGTCTCTTGGGCGGCATCCTGCGCGTCATCGTGCGAAACGACCAGACGGCGGATATGCCAATACACTGCTTCTTTGTATTTCGCCATCAGCAACCGGAGTCCGTTTTCGGCATTTTCTTTCAGGGCTGAAACTATGTCCGTATCATTCAGTGCTGCCATAGGAATCCGGTTCGGACATAGCCAAACATTCTTCAAAGGTGATACAATCCTTGCTTTGCCCAGTGGCGGTAGTCTGTTCCGCGATAATAACTACCCGATGACGGTGCGGGTGATGATGGCGGTGAGGCCGTGTATGTCTATGCACGGCACATGAACTGCACAGCATGGCCATTCCAACTATTAAGGCTAATGTGCCCCATTTCTTATATACTGGAAAAGCCACGCGACTTTGACCCCTTTGGCCAAACAGGATTTGCCCACCTTTGGCTACAATATGATTGACCTTTTAAAGTCCTGGTGTTGGGGGTCAATTTTATTTTACCCTTTTAAAATTTCCCGTTTTTCTTAGACCTTAACTTTCGCATACTTTCACCATATAACTCTATGGTATGAGCCGTATGTATGATGCGGTCAAGGATTGCATCGGCTATTGTCGGGTCACCTACCATGTCGTACCAGTTGGAGGAGGGGTACTGCGATGTGATGATGATGGATTTCCGTTCATGCCTGTCCTCGATGATGTCAAGCAGTATGGGACGCTCCTTGGCGTCGAGAGGCACGATGAACAGGTCGTCAAGGATGAGTAACTGGCATCGCTCAATCTTCTTGAGTTCCGTCTCAAGTGTACCTTTGACTTTGGCGACTTTCAGCGCTCCGAGCAGTTTCGGGGCATTGGCATATAAGGTACGGAATCCCCTTTTGCATGCTTCGTGGCCGAGGGCGCAGGCCAGATAGCTTTTCCCCGTTCCTGAAGAACCGGTAATGAAAAGGTTCTGTGCCTTATGCACAAAATCAAGGGTGGCGAGACGTTCCATCTGGTTGCGATCCAGCCCCCGGTTCGTGGCATAGTCGACCTGTTCAATATAGGCCTTGTAACGGAATGCCGCATTCTTGGTAAGCCGTGCAATGGCAGCCTGCGCACGATAGTCCCATTCGCGTGCAAGGAGCATGGAAAGGAACGTGTCCGCAGTCATGGATTGCGGAGTGGTGCCGGCAAGACTTTCCCTGAAAGCCTCTGCCATGCCATGCAATTTCATACGGTTCATTAAATCCAGTGATATGGTATTCTGGTCCTGTTGTCCCGTAACGGGAGCTGTTTTATTGTTTACTTCCATACATATGAGTTTTATTGTTTGTCCTTTCTGTAATATTCACGTCCACGTATGTTTTTGTGGGTCAATGGAGCCGGGGAAGTCATGTCGGGCTGTACTTTCCCGTCCTCATCGGGAAGGAAATCCGCGTCTTCTCCCAGTTCAAGCACCTCGCGCAAGGCCTGATACCCGTATTGCAACTTCTGGTCCGCACATGCGCAAGCCGCCACCAGACGGTCGCGACCGTATTTTTTCTCCAACGTCAAGATACCCCGGCATGACCTGAACGCTTTTGGCGGATATTGCATGGCACGCTCCACTTCCCGTAGATAGTTCAATACGATATTGTCTATTTCCGAGGCACGTCGGAAGAGTTCCTCCAAGTCCTTGTCATAGGGGCCATAGTGTCCCGGCAGGTTGTGCTCCTTTTTCCAGGAATAAGCGTAGGGAATGTCACAGCGGTCATGGGTGGCGACAAGGTTCATGCCACAGTAGATTTCCACCGTGTCGGCATCATAGAGAATCGTCATGCGCTTTCCTATATATTCCTTGGGAACACTGTAATGGTGCTTGAACAAGGAAACGTAGGAGTTCTTTCCCACAGTCATCAGTTTCCTCTCTTTCATTACGTAACGTTTCACGGGAAGCGGTCGAAGATAATCCTTCTCTCCCTGAAGGAACATTTCCTTGCGTGACGCCTCCCGTCCGGCCATCACCTTTCCATTGAAATCAAGCAGGGAGACACGGACGGCGGCATTGAGTTCCTCCAGGCCGGAGAATGTCATTCCCTCTATGTCAAGGTAAATGGAACGGTAGAGGAGCTTTACGGCATTCTCTACCAAAGCCTTGTCTTTGGGATGACGCACACGGGCGGGATAGACCGCACAGCCGTAATATTCGGCAAAAGCGGCGAAATCATCATTGATGACAGGCTCGTTGCGGTCGCTTCGTGTGACGGCAGCCTTCAGATTGTCGGGGACGATAGCCGCAGGAACGCCTTCAAAATATTGCATGGCATTCTCACATGCCTTTATCAGGTCTTCCTTGCGTTGCGACCACACGGCTTCGCAGTAGGTATAATGGCTGAACGGAAGGATGGCGACAAACACCTCGGCTTTCTTCGTCTCGCCCGTCATTTCATCAACGACTTCAAGCCTGTCACCGGCAAAGTCAATATACATCTGGTCGGCGGCATAGTGCTCGACATGACCGACGACCTTGACGTGAAACTTGTACTGACGGACAGCCCGTTTGAAGGAAGACAACTGATAGCCGTCAGGATATTCGGCATGGTATTCCTTGAACAGTTTTCGGACACTCATGCCTTTGCGTGACAGGCGGGATACATAGCCGGGAAGCAAGGCCTCCAGTTCAATCCTCCTGGAAGAAGGCTCCCGATGCCGGGATGCCGTACAGCCGAACAGTTCATCCAATTGCCCGTCGGACAGGGAAAGAAGCTGTTCAATACTCTTGCCGCTTGAAAGGAACAGGCGGACATACTTGCGGACAGTATTACGGGAAGTATGAAACGTGGACGCCGTTTCCTTGATTCCCATGCCGGCCGCATAACATCTTAAAATGTTTTTGATTCGTTTATCCATTTGTATAGATTTTATTATCACCCCCGTTACATCAGGACTCGGGCACTCAAATCTACACAAAAAATCTATAACAATAGGTGAACTAAGTGGTCAATACTATTTTGGCCAAAAGGGTCAATCATATTGTAGCCAAAGGGGACCATCCTGTTTGGCCAAAAGGGTCAAAGTCGCGTGGCTTTTCCACCGGCATATAATTTCAGTGAAAATGGTACGGATTGCCTACTTATGGTTACAAAATCTATTATCATTCCGGTGTAATTTTGCATGAGAAAAACAAAAATACAATGAAAATGAAACAAAAAATTGAATTACCTGATGATTTGTGCGCTGACGAGGCGGTCTGCTTTATTGCTGACCGCCACCATGTCACACCGCAACAACTCTTGCGTTATTTCCTTTTCGGTGAGACTTCCACCGAAGGCTTAGCAACGGTTAAGGGCGGCATACCTTTGGAACCTAACGAAATAGAGATACTGAAAGGATTGTCCGAAACAGTCAAGGATTAAAATGAACTAAATATAAAAACAAGATAACAATGAAAAAGAACATTGGAAATGTATTGGCATTGTATCCAACGCCCGCAGTGGTAGTGGGTACGGAAGTGAACGGAAAGGTGAACTGGCTGCTCGTAGCCCATGTGGGTATTATCGGGCACGACCAAATCATGTTCAGTATGTTCAAGAAGCATTACACCAACAAAGGCGTGAAACAGACAGGCAAGGTGTCTGTCAACATGGTGAACGAAACGATGCTGGAACGTGCCGATTATGTGGGCTGCGCCAGCGGAGCGAAGGCGGACAAGTCGGACGTGTTTGTCTATCATACGGGCGAAGCCGGGACACCGGTCATCAATGAAAGTCCGCTGGTAATGGAGTGCGAAGTGGTGGACAACTACGAAACGGAAACCTTCGACAACTTCATCTGCAAGATAACGAACACTTACGTGGACGAGGACTGCCTGAACGAAAAGGGCAAGCCCGACTATGACAAGCTGAAACCGGTGCTGTTCGAGATGCCGAACTATATTTACCTGCGCACAGGCGAGACTATCGGCAAGTGCACCAGCTTAGGGAAAAACTATAAGAAGGAGGAACAACAATGAAAACAAGAAGATTAGGAAAAGACGGACTGGAAGTGTCCGCCGTCGGCCTGGGCTGTATGGGATTCACGCAGAGCTATCCCCCGTATCCCGACCGCAAAGATGCCATAGAGACCATACGCAAGGCGGTGGATTTGGGTGTCACGTTCTTCGACACCGCCGAGGTTTACAGCTATGGCAAGAATGAAGATTTGATTGGCGAAGCCCTGCAGCCCGTGCGCGACAAGGTGGTCATTGCCACCAAGTTCGGCTACGACTTGTCCGAGACACCCGACCTCACCACATCAGCACGTCCCGTATCGCTGTCAAGCCGCCCCGAGACCATCCGGCGGGCAGTGGAAGGCTCGTTGCGCCGCCTGCGCACCGACCACATCGACCTCTACTACCAGCACCGTGTGGACCCGAATGTGCCTATCGAGGTGGTGGCCGAGACGGTAGGCGAACTGATAAAGGAAGGCAAAGTGCTGCATTGGGGACTGTCGGAGGCCGCTCCATCTACCGTCCGCCGTGCCCATGCCGTATGTCCGCTGACCGCCGTGCAGAGCGAATACTCCCTGTGGTACCGCAAACCCGAAGCCGAACTGTTGCCGACATTGGAGGAACTGGGCATCGGCTTCGTGCCGTTCAGTCCGCTGGGCAAAGCGATGCTGACTGGACGCTTCAACAAAGATACGAAGTTTGACAAGACCGACTTCCGCTCTGCCATCCCGCGCTTCCAGGGCGAGAACCTGCGGCACAATATGGAGTTGGTAGAATACGTGGAAGGGCTTGCAAAGAGGAAAGAAACGACTCCAGCGCGTATAGCCATCGGCTGGCTGCTGGCTCAGAAACCGTGGATAGTCCCCATCCCCGGCACGAAACGCATCAGCCGCATCGAAGAGAACATCGGCGGTGTGGAAATCAGCTTTACCTCCGAAGAACTGGCCGACATCCGCAAGCACCTGGACAGCATCGAGATATTGGGAGGACGCTATCCCGAAGACCAGGAGAAGATGACAGGACTTTAATCCCCGGCACATGTATGGAACGGCGCGATTTTCTACGGAAGTCTGCACTGGCCACCTTGGGCACTGCCTTGGCAGGTACGGGACTGGTGCAGGCGTTTAATCACATAAATAATAATGAATCAAAAAGCAAGAAAATGAAGATAGTAGTATTGCTGGTTCATTACCATACGCTGATGGAGTATCTCGGCTGGACAAGCGTGGGCGAAGTGGTGGCCTCGGGCGTATGGACGGCAGGAAGTGTCAAGAGTACGGATTATCCGCAACAAGCCTATCAGTTGGGCAAGAGTTTATAACCTTTTATTATCAAGAAAATGAAAAAAGCAATAAGTATAATCGCCTTCGTAATGGCCCTTGTTTTGCCTGCGATGGCACAGACAACAGACAATATGGACAGAATTGAAGTGTGCAAACAGAACTACCGCACCCTATTCGGCGGTGAAGCCCTTACCGGGCAGGGGACGGACCCGGAGATGATGGACATCCTCCAGAAGTTTATCTTCGGTGAGGTGTTCCAGACGGGCGACCTGACCCTGAAACAACGCGAAATGATTACCTGCACCGCCCTTGCCACGATGCAGACTCTTCCGCAACTGAAAGCCCATGCCGGAGCGGCACTCAACGTAGGAGTAACTCCCGAAGAGCTGCGCGAGGTGATGTATCTTACCGCACCGTTCATCGGTTTCCCCAAGATGCTGAATGCCGTGGCTACGGTGAACGAGGTGTTCAAGGAACGGGGTATCAGCCTGCCGTTAGCCAAGCAGGGTACGGTGACGGAAGAAACGCGCCACGAAACAGGTAAGGCTATACAGGATAAACAATATCCCGGAGGCGTGTCATTCGTCATGTCCGGTATGCCGGGAGACATGGGAAAGGATGTGGAGCGGTTTCTTACAGATTATTTCTTTGGCGAAATATACAGTCGTGGCGCGCTCGACCTGAAGACCCGGGAACTGCTGGGCTATTGCGCGCTTGCCACACTGGAAGCCGAAAGCCAGCTCCATTCGCACTATCACGGCAACATCAACGCCGGCAATACCCCCGAAACACTTGCCGCTGCCGTCATCCAATGCCTGCCCTACATCGGTTTCCCGGCAGCCATCAAGGCATTGCGCGTCATTAAGCAAGAATACACGAAGTGACATTATGAAAACGACCCATTTATGAACAAGATCATTCTGACATTGACAGCGGTAATGTTCATGAGTTTTACCGTCTGCGCCCAAAACAAAGGAGAAAAGCGTATGCAAATCGAAAACAAACCATTGGTTGTTTATTTCTCAGCTACCGGTACAACAGCCAAAGCTGCCCAAATGATTGCGGAGGTCACAAGTGGCACATTACAGGAAATAGAGCCACAAGAAATTTATACTTCCGATGATCTTGACTGGAATGACAGGCAGTCGCGCAGCTCAGTGGAAATGAATAACCCGAAGGCTCGCCCGGCATTGAAGAACACGAGAATAAGTATCAGTAATTACGATGTCATCTTCATCGGTTATCCTATCTGGTGGGACCAGGCTCCGCGTATAATCAATACTTTCATCGAAAGCCATGACCTGAAAGGCAAAACGCTTGTACCGTTTGCCACATCCGGAGGCAGCGGAATAAGTAATAGTGTGAAGGAATTACGGAAAACATATCCTGACTTGGAATGGCAGGATGGCAAGTTGCTGAACGGAACAAGCCGTAATGCCATCCAGAAGTGGGTCAGTAATGTGATGAAAAAAAAGTAAATCTCGTAAATACAAAATGATGTTTGGAATAGGAACTCAAGAGATAATCTTCATTGTATTGGTTATTTTGCTTTTTTTCGGGGGTAAGAAAATCCCCGAACTCATGAAAGGACTGGGTAAAGGGGTCCGCAGTTTCAAGGAAGGTGTAAAAGGCATTGAGAATGACCTTGACATAAAGGATAAGAATCCGGTCAAATGACAATATGGGACAGATAGCAGATAATACTTAAACTGGTGATGTATCATTTTGGGAACATTTAGATGTATTGAGGACATCCTTGATTAGAATAGTCATTTCTGAGCATGTTGTGAGGCATTATGGCTTTCCTGTTCAAAAAGAAAGCGCTTTTCGTCATGCTTGTACCTAAAAACGATAATTTCATCATACATCGTCTGTTACCACATCGCAGGATGGACGAAAGGAGCATATAATTAAGCTTTTCCCGTCCATTTATCAATACCGAACCGACAGAGTAGTTTGTTATCTGCATGAAAACATCCGTATGTGTCAGTTTCAAATTTTTATTCCCATATATGCTTCATTTCTCGTACATTATAGTTGTATTCGAATGGCAAAGTACTTCTTACATGTGACAGGCTGCGGATAAATCTACGCTCTTTGTGCTAAAGAAATCAGATAATAGATAATACAATATATGTCCATTCAACATAAAATGCTTTTCGGCTATGTCATTCTTATGGCAGTCATCGGCAGCATGACTGCCATATTGCTCTTCGACCGTGCCCGGATAAGGGAAATCGAGAAGGAAAGTGCGGAGATACGGGCTGTCCGCCTGGACATCAATACCGTACACCGCCGTATCACCGAGCTTGCGACTCTCGGAGAGTCCGTCATGGCATGGGATACTACAGAATACCGTGTGTACCATGAAAAACGAATGTCGATTGACACACTGCTCGCAGACCTGAAACAAAGCTGCACCGGATTTGTCCTTCCAGAACAGGTGGACACCCTGCGGATTCTGCTCTCCGACAAGGAACACCACCTGTACCGCATCATGAAGGCGTTCCACAGGCAGGAGATTGCCGACAGCCTCATAGCCGAACAGCTTCCCAAAGTATCTTCACAAGCCACCCGTACCAGAACGGTCATCCGGAAAAAGAAAGGCATAGCCGGATGGTTCGGCAAGAAGGATACGGTGACAGTTCCTGTTCCTGCCGCGCCGCTTCATTCCCTGAACGAGCGCCCTATCTCCATGCAGGAGAAACGTATCCGCGAACTCAATACCTACACAGACAGTCTCCGGTTCTACAATCAAGAACTGAACGCACGGCTTAATTCATTTATTATTCAACTTGACGGACAGGCACAGAATGCCTTTCAATACAGAGAACAGGAAATAGCGGAGGCACAGAAACATTCCTTCCGTCTCATAGCCGGGCTGGTTGGAGCGGCAATCATCCTGCTCGTCATCTCCCACTTTGTCATTGTCCGCGACCTGCGCCGCCGTGACCGTGACCGCAGGCGTCTGGAGGAGGCAGTGACACAGAACCGGAACTTGTCCGACATGCGCAAGAAAGTCATCATGACCCTCTCGCACGACATACGGGGTCCACTGAACGCCATCAGCGGCAGCGCGGAACTGGCGATGAACACGAGAGACCGGAAACGGCGCAATGCCTATCTGACGGACATCATCGGTTCGGCACGGCATATCACGCAGCTGGCCAACAGCCTGCTCGACCTGTCCCGCCTGAACGAGGCCAAGGAAACCCTGAATCCCGTCCCGTTCAGGCTTATTCCCTTCCTTGATAGGATAGCTGACGAATATACACGGCCGGCCAATGACAGGGGGCTGCTCTTTTCCAGGGACATCAATGTCCCGGACATCACAGTTTCCGGTGACGCTGACCGCATGGAACAGATCTTAGACAACCTGTTGTCAAACGCAATCAAGTTCACGAAGTCCGGTTCAGTAACTCTTTCCGCCTTGTATGAAAAGGAGGTGCTGACAGTCCGCATACAGGATACGGGCATAGGCATGGACGAAAAGACCGTGGAACGGATATTCCAGCCTTTTGAACGGGCTGCGCCCGAAGTGGACGCCGAGGGGTTCGGGCTCGGTCTTGCGATAACCCGGGGTCTTGTCAGCCTGCTCAAAGGAGATATTTCCGTGTCCAGCCGTCCGGGAGAGGGAAGTTCCTTTGAAATACGGATTCCTCTTTCCACGACGGACGAACCGGTAAAAGACAATGCCGTCCCGGTAGAAGGCAGGCTGAGCCTTCCGCAAAGGGTCCTTGTGGTCGATGACGACCCGATACAGCTGCGCATCGTCGGGGAAATGCTGGAAAGGAACAGTGTGTCCTGCTGCAAGTGCCAAAATGCCCAAGCCGTGGTAAACGAACTGCGCCGGACCCGTTACGACATCATCCTGACAGACATACAGATGCGCGGCACGGGAGGTTTCGACCTTCTGTACCTGCTGCGGCACTCCAACATAGGCGACTCCAAAACGGTACCGGTCGCTGCGATGACAGCCCGGAATGACGGGAACGACAGCCGCTATTGGGAAGCCGGCTTCTCCGGTTGCATACGCAAGCCGTTTTCCATGAACGAACTGCTGGCGTTCCTGTCATCCGTTACAGAAAAGAAAAAAGCCGCACAACCCGCTTCGGCCGACTTCTCCGCATTGGCCGCCGACATAGAAGACAGGAAATGGATTCTGGAGACATTCATCGGAGAATCCCTCAAGAACAAGGCGGAGCTTCAGGAATCCCTTTCGGACATGGAAATGGATTTCGGACGGCTAAGAGAGACGCTCCACCGCATGTACCCGGTATGGGAGCAGCTGGGCATAGCCCACGAGCTGGAAGGGTACAGTGAAATACTGCATGACGACGGCTCGGACGGGGATACGGTCCAAAGGCATACGGAGGAAATAATCGGCCGTATATGCGGACTGATTGCAGAAGCGAAAAGTCTGCTGTCGGAAACGGAAAACGGACAACAATAGAAAACGAAACATATAATGAAGCACAGAATACTTATCGTAGAAGACAATGTCATGCTGGCCGGTCAGCAGAAAAGATGGCTCGAGAAGTCCGGCTACGGGGTTTCGACCACGATAGACGAGCCGGGTGCCAGGAAGCGGATAAAGTCGGAACACTTCGACTTGGTCCTTGCCGACGTGCGACTGCCCGAGGGGAACGGGATATCCCTGCTCGAATGGCTCCGCAAAGAGAAAATCGACATCCCCTTCATCGTCATGACCGGTTATGCCTCCGTGCCCGACGCCGTGAGAGCCATCAAACTTGGCGCGGACGACTATCTGGCAAAGCCCGTGCAGATGGACGAGCTTCTTGAATTGATCAAGGATATATTGCAGCCGAGTTCCCGGGTCTATGACAGGGACAGGAATCTTTTCCGAAGGAACAGCCCGCAGATGCTTGAGGTGGAAAACCTTGCCCGGACTGTCGCCCCGTTTGACATATCCGTGCTTATCCTCGGGCCGAACGGAGCCGGCAAGGAATCCGTCGCGCAGCGGATACATTACTCCAGCAACCGCAAGGAAAAACCGCTGGTGGCCATCAACTGCGCCGTCCTTCCCAAGGAACTGGCACCGACACTCTTCTTCGGACACATGAAAGGGACTTTCACGGGTGCGGACAGCAACAAGGAGGGGTATTTCGACCTGGCAAAAGGCGGTACGTTGTTTCTGGACGAGATAGGCACACTGTCACCGGAAGTGCAGGCCATGCTCCTGCGTGTCTTGCAGGAAGGGACCTATCTCCCGATCGGCAGCAGCCGGGAAAGAAAGGCCGATGTGCGGATAGTGGCCGCCACCAACGAGGACCTGCAGTCGGCCATTAAGGAGAGGCGTTTCCGCGAGGACCTGTACCACAGGCTGGGTGAGTTCGAGATAGTCATGCCGTCGCTGCATGAATGCCCGGAAGACATCCTGCCGCTGGCAGAACACTTCAGGGAGAAGTTTTCCAAAGAACTCAAGCGGCAGACGGAAGGGTTCTCTCCCGAAGCCGGCCGGCTGATGCTTTCCTACCGGTGGCCGGGAAACGTGCGTGAATTGCAGAACAAGATAAAGCGGGCAGTGCTGATGGCCCGACAGCCGGTGATAGAAGCGGCAGAACTGAACATCCGGCAGGAAGAAACGGACGGCGGAATCAACCTGTTCCCGGAAACGGAAGCGGAGGAGAAACAGTCCATACTCAAGGCGTTGACGGCAAGCGGAGGACACCGTAGGAAAGCGGCGGAGATGCTGCATGTCGATCCTTCCACCCTGTACCGGAAAATGAAGAAATACGGCCTGCTTGACAGATGAACGGCATCTTTTTCATTGTCAGCAGCAAGATATGGAAGCAAAAGGCATAACAGAATGAAAGAAAATGCCTACCTTTGCAAAAAGGCCGGAAAACTGTGCGCTGCATAAGTTCCGGCCATAACATATTGAACTGATAGCGGCAAGGGCTGGAGTCCTGCCGGTTATCATACATAAGTCGCAAGACGTCTCGGATGGGAATCTGACAAATTCAAAAATACAGAGACTATTGCGTGAGGCTTATGCTATGCCTTATAGCGTGAGCCCATGCATGTTTCTGTATTGGGCTTTGTCAGAGCCTCCGTCCGAAGCTGCGTGGGTTTCACGCTTCTTCATTTAAGGAGGATTAATTGACAAAGGCATGGCTAAGTTACAGGCAGTGATAGCAATGACATTGGACGGTTCCATTCCTGCGGAAAGCGAACCGCTGATGGAGTGGATACAGTCGGACAGGGACGGTTTTCCGCACTGGCGGAAGCGCGGCACCAGACTCCTGTTTCCCGGTTATCCGCTGGTTAGTCTTATCTGCGAGAAAGACACAGCCGGGCCTTCCACGGTTTTCCATGCGGAAATATACGATGAGAAGAGCGTGGAATTTCTGCGGGGGCTGTCACTTTACAGCCTTGTCGATGAACTTGTAATCTTTCTTATCCCCTCGGTCAGTACCTTCCCTTTGTCCGTCTCCGCTCACCTCCCGTCAGGCAACTGGCGGCTCGTCAGATCCAGGACCTTCCGGAACGGCGTGTGCCGCCTGCATTATTGCAGGACGTTGCAATAGACCGTTGCAGGACATTGCAAATGCAATATGCCCGTCAGCCCTCTTCCGGGAAGGCTGATTTTTTATTTCTATGATATTCAGCATTTTGCCTGTTTTCGGAAGAATAATCTGCCGCGTTGGTCTGTGATTTGGCCTTTATCATAATGAAACCTGTTGCGCAACAGTGTGAGAAACGAAGTATTCACGCACTAAAACAGAATTCAGTATGATACAGATAGACCGGGAGACATTCCAAATGATGCTCCACCAGATTATGGAACGTTTTGACAAGATAGAGGACAGGCTGAACCGCATGAACCGGCAGACGGCCGCCCTTGAAGGTGACAAGCTGCTCGACAATCAGGACATGTGCGAGCTGCTCGGCGTGACCAAGCGCACCCTTGCGCGTTACCGTCAGAAAAAGCTCGTGACCTACTACATGATTGACGGACGCACCTATTACAAGGCTTCCGAAGTTCAGGAGTTCCTGAACCGGAAAGGGAAGGCGCTGCCCGCAAGGATCAGGAAAGAACTGGGTATTCAATCTTAATCAGAAGACGTATGGAAATAATATGTATAGACAAAAAGACTTTTGACGAGTTCCGGATCCGTTTCTGCGAACTTGAAAGCCGGCTTGCCCGGTTGTGCCGTTCAGGCAAGGACATGGGTTTGAAGAACTGGATGGACAACCAGGATGTATGCGACGTGCTTCACATATCGAAGAAGACATTGCAGGTGTACCGTGACAAGGGGCTTCTGCCTTTCACACGCATCAAGCACAAGATGTTCTACAAGCCTGAAGATGTGCAGAACCTGTTGGAATCAAGTTATCACCCCTTAAAAAGAAAGCCATGAGTTACCATTTCATAGAGAGGAAAGACCCTCACGTTGAAGTCCTTTTCCAGGGACTGGAGAATTTGGAAAGAATGTTGTCCGATATGGAAAAGACTCCCAAGCCGATGTTCAAGGGAGAACGTTTCCTGACGGATGAGGAACTGTCCGGCATACTCCGGATAAGCCGGCGGACCCTGCAGGAGTACCGCACGCTCGGTGTCATCCCTTATTACCTCCTTCAAGGAAAGGTACTCTACAAGGAATCCGACATACATAAAATGCTGGAGGATGCCTACAAGAGATGCCGGGAAGAACAGAGGTGGGTATAAGTGTAAGACAGGAAAATGGAGAAAAAGGCCGGGCTGCCGCTTCTCCATTTTTTATCATCATCCAGCACGCTGCTCCCGTTTCCGCCTTTTCCCTTCAAGCTCTTCCTCATAAAGGAATGTTTCCCGGTTGACGGAGGAGTCCTTCAGTTTTTTCATGTCCTCTTCCACCTTTTTGTCGGTGACTTGTAGGCTCGGCTGTCGGCGCCATGCCACCTTACGGTGGTAGGTTTCCGACAGC
>CHCFR05602__coassemble_211_pt1 | contig 44676 bp, 30 predicted proteins | sample CHCFR05602__metabat2_low_PE_022 | metagenome-assembled genome bin CHCFR05602 | reverse complement strand
GACTATTACTTGGATCCTACAACAGGTACTGCCATGTTCTATGCTGATTGGGATTTCGTAGGCATTATGTATCAAAATTGGGCCCCCTCACAAAGTCATAACGTAAATGTACAGGGTACCAGCGGAAAAACAACCTACTATCTATCTGTTGGTTATGACAAGAAAGAAGGACAACTCAACTTTAACCCAGACCAACTGAAACGTTACAATGTAAACGCAAATATCACCTCTGACGTAACCGACTGGTTACAAATTGGTGGTAGATTCAATTTCACAGATCGTACTTATACAGAACCGAATACACGCCGTACTCCCTATCAATATATGTGGAGATGGGGAAGTTTCTTTGAACCATTGGGTACCATCAACGGTACAGACTTGCGCAATACCATTATGTATCTGAAGCAAGCTGGTGACACAGAAACCTCTACCAACTATGTTCGCATGACAGGTTTTGCAAAAGCAAAACTAGCTAAAGGCTTGACGGTGAACGCAGACTACACTTATAACGTAAAAAATCTTTTCCAAGATATGGTAGGTCTGCCGGTTTCAGGATATAATACATGGGGTAATATGTCTGCTCCAACAGATATTCAAACCGACTCTTATCTGCAACAACAAAGCGAAAAGACGACTTCTTATGCTTTTAACCTCTATGCCAATTATGAATTTACCTTGGCCAATAAACATAATTTTAACATTATGGTCGGTGGTAATGCAGAAGGAGAAGAATACTATTGGCATCGTTCTAAGAGAGAAGGCTTACTGAATCCAGATCAGCCTGAATTCAATCTGTCCAATGGAACACAAACGGTTAGCGGACGTCATATCCACTCTGCTACAGCAGGTTACTTCGGCCGAATCAATTACAACTGGAATGAAATCTGGTTATTGGAATTGAACGGCCGCCTCGACGGTTCTTCATCTTTCCCCTCCAGTGACCGCTGGGCTTTCTTCCCGTCAGGTTCATTAGGTTACCGTTTCAGCCAAGAAGGTTACTTCGACAATCTACGTAATATCATCAGCAATGGTAAGCTTCGTGCTTCTTTCGGAGAAATCGGTAATGAAGCTGTCGGCGAAGACATGTTTATCTCAACCATCAATTCATTAAGCGATAGATATTGGCTGGGAAGTGACGGAACTTTTGTAAACATGTATGATACTCCATCGTTGGTATCCAGCACATTGACATGGGAACGTATCCGTACCTTTGATATCGGTTTGGATTTAGGTTTCATGAACAACGAACTGAATGTATCATTTGACTGGTATCAACGCAAAACATTGGATATGTTGGCTCCAGGTGTAACTCTGCCCGACATGTTGGGAACAACCGAGCCTTATACCAACGCAGGCTCACTCCGCACACGCGGTTGGGAATTGAACGTCAGCTGGAACAAGCGATTTGGTGACTTTACTGTATACGCAAACGGAAACCTTTCTGACTATAAAACAGTCGTAACTAACTGGAATAACCCAAGTGGTATCCTAAGCGATTACTTTAGCGGTAAGGTATATGGAGATATATATGGTTTTGAGACTGATCGTTATTTCACAAAAGACGACTTCACTTACGATGCCAACGGCAATCGTACAGGTTATGCACAAGGCGTAGCTAATCAAGATGGTCTTGTCAGTGGAGGTACATTTGAATATGGCCCCGGCGATATTAAATTCAAAGACTTAAACGGAGATGGTGTCATCGATGGCGGAAATGGTACTAAAGATGACATGGGTGACCTAAAAGTTATTGGTAACTCTACTCCTCGCTTCCAATATGGATTCCGTTTAGGAGGTTCATGGAAAGGTATTGACCTTGATATGTATTTCCAAGGCGTAGGCAAATGGGATCAGTGGTCAACAGGTGCATTCGTAATGCCATTCTCACGTGGTGCTGATGGTATCTATGCCAACCAAATGGATTACTGGACAGAAGAAAACACTGATGCTTTCTACCCACGTTTATATCCAGGCAACGGAAGTGGCGGAACAGTTTCTGGCATCGCAGATGGAAAGAACAACTTCTATCCTCAAAGTAAATATTTGATCGACCGTTCATACCTGCGTTTCAAGAACTTAACAGTAGGTTATACCCTGCCACAAGAATGGACTAAAAAATGTTTCATGCAGAAAGCACGTATCTATTTCACTGCTGAAAATCTTTGTGAGTTGATTAACAACAGTTATGCACCAGTAGACCCTGAAATCGATGCCAGCGATACGGGCAGCAACAGTAATGGTGTATGGGGACGTGTAGCACCTATCACACGTACCATCTCATTCGGACTCCAAGTAACATTCTAAACTTTAAAGACAAGAATCATGAAAAAGAAAACATTTTTATATAGTGCGCTTTTGCTCGGTTCTCTTTCATTGTCAAGCTGTACTGACATGCTCGATAAAGAACCACTCGACAAATTTACAGATAGTCCTTTATTCTGGAATAATCCATCCAGCGTAGAAGGTTATGCCGCCACTTTCTATAATTTATTCACTGGTTATGGAAATAGCGGTGGAAGTGGAGATTTCTATTTTACTTCTCTCAGTGACGATCAAATAGGTGCTGGATTCAAAAATTGGAAATACATCAATGTTCCTGCTTCGGACAGTAACTGGTCATCTACTTGGGATGAAATACGTCGCGCCAATGCCATGATCAGCTCCTTGACTACTCAAGCAACAGACATGGATGAGGCTACAAAAAACCATTGGATAGGTGTAGCACGCCTGATGCGTGGCTGGCAATATTGGGATTTGGTTCGTAAGTTCGGAGACTGTACATGGCTCGATCATGTACCCGACACAAATGATCCGTTACTGTATGCCGCGCGCGAGGATCGTGATGAAATCATGGACAAGGTTTTAGAGGACTTGAATTTTGCCTGCAACAACATCGAAGATGTCAATTCACAAACGACATGGTCACGCAACATGGCTAATGCCTTAAAATCCCAAATCTGCTTGTGGGAAGGTACTTTCCGCAAATATCGCACACAAGAAGAGAATGGAAAACCTGCTGATTTGGAAGGAGCCAATCGGTTCTTACAAGCTTGTGTAGAAGCCTGCGAACAAATCATGCCAGACTATACACTGGGTTCAGATATAGCCAGTTATCGTGCTATCTACAACTCTGAGACATTGTCAGGAAACTCCGAAATCATTTTCTACAAAGAATACAAGAAAGATTATTTCGGACACTCCACAATTAATTACACTTGTAGCAGTACTCAGATGGACGGTATCTCAAAAGATGCTTTCGACTCCTTCTTGTTCTTGGATGGAAAGACTGCGGCCAACACATCATATGACAATACAGATGCAGGTATCATGAAATTGTCAGCCAGCGATGGTGCTCAACATCTGAATATCCAAAACCTGTTAGAAGTACGCGACAAGCGTTTAGGTCAGATAATCGACTCTGTACTTTGTTACCAAGGCCATGCATGGCAACGCATTGCAGGCGGTATAGCCATGACAGCTTCCAGCGGTTATGGAATCTGCAAATTCGATAATGTAAACATTGATCCAACTTATCGTGAAACAAGTGGCAAGAACTACACATCAGCTCCACTCTATTGGTTGTCTGTAATTTACCTAGATTATGCCGAGGCAAAGGCTGAGTTAGGTACTATTACAAACGATGATCTGAACAAGACTATCAACAAACTGAAGAGTCGTGCTGGCCTTCCCTCTATCACGGTCGACGTTGCCGACGCAGGCGATAACGATATGGGTGTAAGCCCTCTGATTTGGGAAATCCGTCGTGAACGCCGTTGCGAACTGATGCTCGACAATGATTTCCGTTATTGGGACCTCATCCGCTGGCATCAACTTGACAAGTTGGATACCAGCAAGAATCCTGATATTCGACTGGGAGCCAACTATGTAAACGATCCAGAATGCGGATTGTCATTGGATGGAAACTACGTAGACGGGTATGGAAACAATGAACGTATTTACGACAAAAAACATTACCTCTACCCGATACCTAGTGGACAAATTACCCTCAATCCAAACTTAGAACAAAATATTGGCTGGAAATAAGTGAACAGATAGTCAAAAGGACCCTACTGTACCAGCTACAGCGGGGTTCTTTTCTTACTATTTCCAATCTAACGTTACCTTAAACGAACCATTACCAACCTGTAAAATGATTGAATATGTATTCCTGACATAAGAATAATTCCTATCTTTGTAGAATGTGAAACAAAAAACAATCCACAGACAACCATGAAAAAAATTCTCATATTCTTATTGTCCATCCTATGCTGGTGTTACGAATGCCGAAGCCAAGAAGGCAGGATCATCCTCGGCGACGAGCAAACCTCCGAATACTTCCCCATTCTGAAGGGAAAACGGATTGCCGTTTTTTCTAATCACACGGGTATGATTGGCAACAAACATTTAGTGGATGTCTTGCTGGAAAACAAGTTCAACGTAGTGGCCATCTTTTCGCCCGAACATGGTTTCCGAGGCAATGCAGATGCAGGCGAGCATGTATCAAGTTCCGTAGATTCAAAGACGGGAGTACCTATCCTGTCGCTTTACGACGGCAAGCTAGGTAAGCCAAGCGAACAATCCATGCGCAAATTCGACATCCTCATCGTCGACATCCAAGACGTGGGACTTCGCTACTACACCTACTATGCCTCCATGTGTCGCCTGATGGACGCCTGTGCCGAGTATAACCGCAAGATGCTGATACTCGACCGTCCCAACCCCAACGGGCACTACGTGGACGGCCCGATACTGGACATGAAGCACAAGTCAGGAGTTGGCTGGCTGCCCATCCCCATTGTGCACGGCATGACGCTGGGCGAACTGGCTCTGATGGTCAACGGCGAACGTTGGCTCCCTGCCTCCCGCGTGTGTGACGTAACCGTCATCCCCTGCAAGAACTACACGCATCAGACGATGTACCAGCTTCCCATTCCCCCATCGCCCAATCTTCCGAACATGAAATCAATCTATCTGTATCCTTCTACCTGCTACTTCGAGGCAACACCCGTCAGCCTGGGACGAGGAACGGACAAGCCTTTCCAAGTGTATGGACATCCCAATATGAAGGGATACGATTTCAGTTTCACACCACGAAGCGTGCCTGGTGCCAAGAACCCACCCCAGCTCAACAAGTTGTGCTACGGCGTGGACCTGAGCGGTATGAGCGATGAAGAGATCTGGAAACGGGGCGTGGATCTGACATACGTCATTGATGCCTACCGCAACCTGAATTTGGACGACCATTTCTTCCGTTCTTTCTTCGAAAAACTGGTAGGTGTGGATTATGTACGCAAAATGATTGAAGACGGAAAAAGTGCCGAAGAAATCAAAGCCATGTGGCAAGACGACGTAAAGAAATTCAAGGAGCAGCGCAAGCCCTATTTGCTCTACGAAGAATAACCAAAGAGAAAGCATTGTTTTTTCAACCCGAAAGCACTGTTTTCCGACCAGGAAAACGATGCTTTCCCAAACAAGAACAAAAGAATACTAAATATGACTACCGTTTGGATCATACTCGCTACCATTGCATGCTACTTTGCACTGCTATTCATCATTTCTTGGATAACAGGGCGCAAGGCTGACAATGCCGGCTTCTTTACAGGCAACCGCAAGTCGTCCTGGTACATGGTGACACTGGCCATGATTGGAGCTACCATCTCGGGCGTGACCTTCATTTCCGTACCTGGCGCCGTCCTGGCGGGCGGATATTCCTACATGCAGATGGTGCTGGGCTTCTTTGTAGGCTCTATCCTCGTGGCACTCGTACTGATACCTTTGTTTTACAAGATGAACCTTGTCAGCATCTATGGTTACTTGGAAAGTCGTTTCGGATTGGCCTCCTACCGTACAGGGGCGTGGTTCTTCTTCGTATCCAAGATGCTGGGGGCTTCTGTCCGCTTCTTTGTGGTGTGCGTCGTGTTGCAAACGCTGGTGTTCGCTCCCCTGCACGTGCCGTTCTCTCTCAACGTGGTGCTGACAGTAGCGCTCATCTGGCTCTATTCTTTCCAAGGCGGCGTGAAGTCCTTGATTTGGACAGACTCTCTGAAAACCCTCTGCCTCGTCGTGTCTGTCATCAGTTGCATCGTGGTCATCGCCAATAACCTGCAGATTAGTTTCGGCGAGCTTCCTGCGGCCGTGGCCAGTCATCCCACCAGCAAACTGTTCTTCTTCGACGACCCCAACGACGGCCGCTACTTTTGGAAGCAGTTCATCGCCGGCGTATTCATGATTATCGCCTGCACAGGCCTCGACCAGGACCTGATGCAACGCACCCTGAGCTGCAAGAACTTCCGCGAGTCGCAGAAGAACATGATTCTGAGTTCGTTTATCCAAATCTTCGTCATCGGCCTGTTTCTCGTATTGGGTACGCTGCTCTACATGTATGCCGACACCAACCTGAGCCAGGAAGGCCCGATAGCAGGCGACGCCCTGTTCGGCAAAGTGGCATGGAGCGAAGACTTTCCGCTCTTTATTGGCATCATCTTCATCATCGGGCTGATAGCTTCTGCCTATTCTGCCGCCGGCTCCGCCCTGACGGCGCTCACCACCTCGTTCACCATCGACATCCTGAAGGCAAACGAGAAACAAAACGACAAAGACCTGACCCTGACACGCAAACTGGTGCATTTCATCATGTCGTTGCTCATGGTGATTGTCATCGTCATCTTCTATGAACTGAACGACGACAGTGCCATCAACGCCGTCTATAGCCTTGCCGCCTACACGTACGGCCCCATCCTCGGCATGTTCATCTTCGGCATGGCCTGCAAGAAGCCTGTCCACGACCGATGGGTACCGCTGGTGGCCGTCGCTTCGCCCATCCTCTGCTACATCCTGCAAAGCCATAGCGAGGCATGGTTCGACGGCTATCAGATCAGCTTCGAGCTGCTCATCATCAATGCACTGATTACAGCCCTTGGACTTTGCCTGCTTATTCAAACCAATAAGAACCGTTATAATTAACTTAACTCCAATCCACTATGCAAGCAAAACAATATATCTGGCCTGCTCTCTTCGCCGCTTCCCTCCTTCCACAGGCAGGAAGTGCACAAGAGCTTTCTATGGATATCCGACAACACATCGGAAAATATCTGGACGACATTGCTCGAAAGGAAGTTTCGATAGGACGCATCCAAATCGACTCCATAGCCGTCAGCGGAAAGACCTTGCAACTCTTTGCCAACATGAATTGCGCCTATATTCCTTTTCGAGAAGACAACGTGGCCGAAATATACGACGGCGTGCAACATATGCTTCCCGCCAAATTTGCTTCGCACAAGCTGGAGATATATACCAACAAACGACGCATCGAAGAGCTCATTCCTCAAGCCTTGCGCAACAAGCCCGACAAGAAAGCCAAAACCTTTGCACCCGCGGTCGACAAGCCATTAGTGACCAGAGTATCCGAAGCCTATACGCCCACCAATGGACTCCACAACCGCCACATCGCGCTCTGGCAAAGCCATGGTTTCTACTACGAGCAGAAGCTGACACGCTGGGAGTGGCAACGTGCACGCATCTTCCAGACGGTGGAAGACCTCTACACGCAGAGTTACGTACTCCCCTTCCTCGTCCCCATGCTCGAGAATGCGGGTGCCAACGTACTACTCCCCCGCGAACGTGATTGCCAGCACGAAGAAGTCATCGTAGACAACGACGGTTATCTGGCCAGAGCCTCCCTCTATACAGAAACGAATGGCGATAAAGTATGGACCCAAGGCCAAGGAGAAGGCTTCGCACACCTGCACACACTATACACCGACTTCACCAATCCTTTCAAGGAAGGTACCTATCGCATGACCGAAACCATCAAGAAAGGAAAGGAAAGTACCGCTGAATGGATACCCGACATACCTCAAAGCGGTCAATATGCCGTCTATGTATCCTATCAGACGTTGCCCAACAGTACAGACGAGGCTCTCTATACCGTCTACCACAAGGGCGGTAGTACCCAATTCAAAGTGAATCAGCAGATGGGTGGAGGTACCTGGATCTATCTGGGCACGTTCAGCTTCGACGCAGGCAAGCACAACTGCTATAAAGTAGTGCTGAGCAACCGCAGCTCCAAAGCAGGCAAAATCATCACTGCCGATGCCGTAAAGATTGGCGGAGGTATGGGCAACATTGCCCGCAGCCTTTCGGATAAAGGGAGTACCGAGAATCTGAAGAGTTCGGACAAGGCCGCCAATACGGACAACGGACAGAAGCAACAAGAAGTGATACAGCATTCAGCCGATATACCCGCTATACCCAGTGGCTATCCACGCTTCTGTGAAGCTGCCCGCTACTGGTTGCAATGGGCCGGCATACCCGATAGTATCTATTCTGAAAGCAACGGACAGAACGACTATACCGACGACTACAAATGTCGTGGTATTTGGGTGAACTATCTGGCTGGAGGATCTTCTGTCAATCCAAACGAAAAAGGCTTGAACATCCCCATCGACCTGGCCTTCGCCTTCCATTCTGATGCAGGCACCACATTCAACGACTCTATCATCGGCACTTTGGGCATCTATCAGACAGATGCTTACAACAGCGTGTTTGCCAACGGGGCTTCCCGCTACTTGTCACACGACCTGACCGATCTCATCCAATCGAATATCGTCCGCGACGTCCGCACGCTCTACGAGCCGAAATGGAGTCGCCGCGGCATGTGGAACCAATCCTACTTCGAAGCACGCGTGCCACGCGTCCCCACCATGCTGCTCGAATTGCTCTCGCATCAGAACTTCGCCGACATGCGCTACGGCCTCGATCCGCGTTTCCGCTTTACAGTGAGCCGTGCCGTTTATAAGGGCATGTTACAGTTTATCTGCTCACAATATCACATGGATTACGTCGTACAACCGCTACCTGTCGACCACTTTGCCATCCGCAACGTAAGCGAGAACGAAATCGAACTCACTTGGCAGCCCGTAACCGACCCGCTGGAACCGACAGCCAATGCCGAGAAATACATCGTCTACACCCGCATCGGCGACGGCGATTTCGACAACGGTGTACTGGTAGACAAGAACAGCTATCGTACAACTCTCCCCGCAGGAGTCGTTTGCAGCTTTAAGGTAACAGCTGTGAACAAGGGCGGCGAGAGCTTCCCCTCCGAGATTCTTTCTGCCGGTCGCGCCTTCCAACCTAAGGGTACAGTACTGGTAATTAACGGCTTCGACCGTATCAGCGCACCCGCAGACTTCGTGGCGCCTGCCCCCGCAGACACGCTGCTGGCAGGCTTCCTCGACGATGTTGACCACGGCGTCCCCTACGTAAAAGACATCAGCTACATCGGCAAGATGAAAGAATTCCGCCGCACAATTCCTTGGATGGACGACGATGCTTCAGGCTTCGGCGACAGCTACGGCAACTATGAAACGCAAGTTATTGCAGGAAATACATTCGACTACCCCGCCATACATGGTGCAGCTATTCTCCAGGCAGGTTATTCTTTCGTATCATGTAGCGACGAAACGGTGGAGGAAGGCTCCGTAAGTATGAATGACTACGCCTACGCCGACCTCATCCTAGGCAAGGAATGCCAAACCAAGATGGGACGTGGCGGCGTGAAACCGTTGGAATTCAAAACCTTCAGCCAGCCCATGCAGCAGGCCATCACCGCCTACTGCCAGCAGGGCGGAAACCTCTTCGTCTCCGGTTCTTACGTCGGAACCGACCTGTGGAATAACCGCCTGACACCGCCCGACAAGGCCGACAAGGCCGACCTGAAGTTTGCCACCGAGGTACTGAAATACCAATGGCGTGTCAACCAGGCTGCCGCCGAAGGACGTGTCAAGAGCGTTGCCTCTCCTTTTGGCAAGCCGAACGGTGATTACAGTTTTCATAACGAGCTGAATGCAGATTGTTACGTGGTGGAAGCCCCTGACGCCATCGAACCGGCCTCACCCGACGCCTGCACCTTCATGCGCTACTCGGAAAACAACCTCAGCGCTGGTGTCGCCTACAAAGGTACCTACAAGACCTGCGTCTTAGGTTTCCCCTTCGAAACCCTCCGCACAGCTGAAGAACGGAACCGCCTGATGGAAGCCATCTTGACTTTCTTCGACGACGGAGAACAATAAATGATCCCAAACAAAACCTGAACAGATTATGAAACGAAATTGGCTCATCCTCCTACTACTGCTTACCTGCCTCGCCCCGCTGACGATGCAGGCCCAAAACAAATTCTTCCGCTTCGCACAGATTACGGACATCCACTTCGCACCCGGGAACCCCAACCCGACCGAAGACCTGCTGCGCACCGTCGCCCAAATCAACGCCACGGACAGCATCGACTTTGTGCTGGTAACGGGTGACTTGACCGACAATGGAGACCGCCTCTGCATGGAGCGCGTCAAATCGTGCCTCGATCTGCTGAAAGCGCCCTACCACGTCGTCTTGGGCAACCACGAGACGAAGTGGAGCGAATCGGGCTGTACGGCCTTCGCCGACATTTACGGTGGCGAACGCTTCAAGTTCATGCACAAGGGCTTCCTCTTCCTTGGCTTCAACTCGGGACCGCTGATGCGCATGGCCTACGGACATGTAGTGCCGCAAGATATTCGCTGGATGACCGATGAAATGGAGAAGGCAGGCAAGGACACACCCGTCATCCTCGTCACACACTACCCCATGCTGGAGGGCGACGTGGACAACTGGTACGACGTGACCGACGCCGTGCGCCCCTACAATGTCCGTCTCTTCATCGGGGGACACTACCACCGTAACCGCCACCTGAGCTACGACGGCCTGCCAGGCATCCTGATGCGCAGTAACCTGCGCGACGCAGACGGCAAACCGGGTTATGGCATCTACGAGGTGGGGCCGGATTCCATCCGCGTTTTCACCCAACGCATCGGCGAACCGAAGCAGCAATGGGCCGCCATTTCGCTCACGCATTCCTACTATGACCATCAGGGAAGAGCCGAAAAATACCCTGACTATTCCGTCAACCAGGCGTATCCGCAGGTGAAAGCCGCCTGGACGGTGCAGACCGGTGTGGGCATCTACTGCTCGCCTGCCACGGACGGCGAACGGGTGTTCATTGCCGACGATCTGGGCCGCCTGACCGCCTACAGCCTGAAAAAAGGCAAACGTCTGTGGAGCTTCACCGCTGAAAGACGCATCGTGGGCACTCCGGTCGTAGCAGAAGGCATAGTGGTGTTCGGCTCGGCCGACAAGCGCGTCTACGGCGTGAGCGCCACGGATGGCAAACTGCTCTGGACGCTCGAAGCCTCGGCTCCCGTGTTGGGAGCCGCAGCCATCGCCGACGGCACGGCCTACATCGGTGCCAGCGACCACACCTTCCGCGCCATCGACCTGAAGAGCGGCAAGCTGCTCTGGGCCTACACCGACGTGCAGGGTTATATTGAAACACGCCCACTGCTGGCTAACGGCAAAGTCATCTTCGGTGCGTGGGACAACACGCTCTACGCCCTCGACCGACAGACGGGACGCGAGTGCTGGAAGTGGACACACGGCCTGTCGGGCATGCACTACTCGCCTGCCGCCGTATGGCCCGTGGAGGCTGACGACAAAGTGTTCATCGCCGATCCCAAACGTGCACTGACCGCCATCGATCTTCGGACGGGGAAAACCGTCTGGCGCACCTTCCAGTCGCAAGTGCGCGAGAGCATCGGCCTGTCCGAAGACGGACAGCGCGTCTACGCCAAGACCATGAACGACAGCATCGTCTGCTACGCAGCGCAGGGTGGTGAAGCCCGTCAACTCTGGGCCACGAACGCCGGCTTCGGCTACGAGCACGCCCCCTCCATGCTGCCCGAAAAAGACGGCATCGTCTACGCCAGTACCAACGACGGACTGGTGTGCGCTTTGGACGGAAAGACAGGCCGCATTATATGGCAGCACAAGGTAGGTAACTCACTCATCAACACCGTCGTTCCACTGGAAGGGCGGCGCGTGCTGGTCAGCAGCACGGATGGTACCGTCACGCTACTGCAAGCCAAGAAATAAGAAATGTATAACCGCTAAAAAATAACGATCATGAAACTGATTGACAGCTATCTCCTCTACACCGGAAACAGTGACATCGTACAAACTGTTGAAGGCCTGCAAGCCACCGGCCAGACCGGACAAATCACCCTCTTCGGCACCGAAGCGCCCGCTGCCCTGCCCGCAGGCTGCGGCTTCCTCTCCGCCGCCGATCCCTTCGGCAGCCAAAGCCTGAAAGCCATCGCCGCACAGGCTGAAGCCCCCTACACCCTGCTCTACACCAAGGACACCATCCTCAGCCTGGGTATGTTCGCCCTGGAGCGCATGATGCGCATTCTGGAAGACAGCGGCGCCGCTATGGTCTACGCCGACCATTACCAGCTGAAGGGCGGCCAGCAGACTATCGCCCCCGTCATCGACTACCAGCAAGGCTCGCTGCGCGACGACTTCGACTTCGGCTCCGTACTCCTGCTCCGCACCGACGCCTTGAAGGAAGCTGCCGCCCATATGAAGGCCGACTACCGCTTCGCCGGGCTCTACGACCTGCGCCTGAAGCTGTCGCAACGCGGCGAGCTGGTACACATCAACGAATACCTCTACACCGAAGTGGAGAACGACACCCGACGCAGCGGCGAGAAAATCTTCGACTACGTGGATCCGAAGAACCGCAACCGCCAGCTGGAGATGGAAGCAGCCTGCACCGAACACCTGAAGGAAGTGGGCGGCTACCTGAAGCCGGAGTTCGAACACATCGAGTTCGACCGCGGCGACTTCGAGTACGAAGCATCGGTCATCATCCCCGTGCGTAACCGCATCCGCACCATCCGCGACGCCATCCGCTCGGTACTGACGCAGCAGGCCGACTTCAAGTTCAACCTCATCGTCATCGACAACCACTCCACCGACGGCACCACCGAAGCCATCGACGAGTTCAGCAGTGACCCGCGCCTCATCCACCTCATCCCCGAGCGCAACGACTTGGGCATCGGCGGCTGCTGGAATCTAGGCGTACACCACCCGTGCTGCGGCAAGTTCGCCGTGCAGCTGGACAGCGACGACGTCTACAAGGACGAGCACACGCTGGCCACAATGGTGCGCGCCTTCTACGAGCAGAACTGCGCAATGGTCGTAGGCACGTACATGATGACCAACTTCGACATGCAGATGATTCCGCCCGGCATCATCGACCACCGCGAATGGACGCCCGAAAACGGCCGCAACAACGCCCTGCGCATCAACGGGCTGGGAGCGCCCCGAGCCTTCTACACCCCCGTGCTGCGCGAGGTGAAGGTGCCCAACACCAGCTACGGCGAAGACTACGCGCTGGGCCTCGCCTTCTCGCGCCGCTTCCAGATAGGCCGCGTCTACGACGTCGTCTACCTCTGCCGCCGCTGGGACGACAACTCCGACGCCTCACTCGACGTGGTGAAGATGAACGCCCACAACCTCTACAAGGACCGCATCCGCACCTGGGAATTGCAAGCACGCATCGCGCTGAACAGGTAGCCTATCGGGATAAGCAAGGCATCCGACGTCTCGGATGGGTCGACTATCGGGATTTTTGCCCCGTCCGACGTCTCGGATGGCCCGACTATCGGGATTTTCTACCCATCCGACGCCTCGGAAGGCCGACTATTGGGATTTTCTACCCGTCCGACGTCTCGGAAGGCCCGACTATCGGGATTTTCTACCCGTCCGACACCTCGGAAGGCCCGACTATCGGGATTTTCTACCCGTCCGACGCCTCGGAAGGCCCGACTATCGGGATTTTCTACCCGTCCGACGCCTCGGAAGGGTAGACTATCGGGATAGGCAGCCCCTAACTAATAATAAAAGAAAAGAAGCTATGACAACTTTGAACGAAAACGTACATCATCTGCTGGACCGCCAGCTTGCCGCCTGGGAAACGGCGCGCCGCAGCTACGACGCCCTCGCGGGCGTGCGCGTCAAGGAACTGGACGTACGCGGCGTGCCCTACAAGGTGCAGTTCAACCCCGCCCGCATCGTCTCCTCCGGCGCCAAGGTCGACGCCCGGTCCATCAAGGAACGTCGCTGCTTCCTCTGCGCCGCCAACCGGCCCGCGGAGCAGGAAGGCCTCCCCTTCCTGGGACACTACGAACTGCTGGTGAACCCCTTCCCCATCTTCCCGCGCCACCTCACCGTGCCCGAGACCGGCCACGTGCCCCAGCTCATCGCCCACCGCTTTGCCGACATGCTGGAGCTGGCCCGGGAGCTGACGGACTTCACCATCTTCTACAACGGCCCGCGCTGCGGCGCCTCCGCCCCCGACCATGCCCACTTCCAGGCGGGCAGCCGCGGCTTCATGCCCATCGAGGCCGACTGGCGCATGCGGACAGACGAGACGGTGGTGCAGACCGACCACGCCACGCTCTACAGCCTGGCCGACGCCCCGCGTACGACGCTTGTCATCGACACCGACGACGCCCGTGAAGCCTGCCGCCTCTTCCAGGCCATCTATCAGGCCCTGCCCGTACCCGAGGGCGACGAAGAGCCCATGATGAACGTTCTAGCCCTCTACGAGTCCGCCCGCTGGACGGTCTTCGTCTTCCCCCGCGCCAAACACCGTCCCGCCTGCTACACGGCCGAAGGCGACGCCCGCCTGCTCAGCAGCCCCGCGTCGGTCGACCTCGGCGGCGTGTTCATCACCCCCGTCGAGCAGGACTTCCAGAAAATCACCGCCGACGACGTGGCGCAAATCCTGAGTGAGGTCTGTCTTTCGCCCGAAGCCTTCGCCCGGGTGAAGGAGCACATCCGTAACGCAATCCATTAATGAGAAACCGAGATACCATGAACGAACCCTACGTACACGTCGGAATCGTATTCGACCCCCAAATAGAATTTACATTGCTGACTCCCTACCAGCAAGACGGCCGGAAGGTCGACGGTCATCAGACCGTCACCTTCGACCATGGCCGCATCCTGTGGCAAGGCCGCCTCTACGACGAACTACTCTTCGAGCCCGAGGACGAACCGACGGCCTCGTTCGAGCTGCACGGCGTTACCATCGGCATCAACTTCCACTGGGAACGCAAAGAAGACCAGCGTTTCCAGGGCGCCCTGCGCATCATCGTAGAAAACAACCACCTGACCGCCATCAACGTCATCCGCGTGGAAGACTACCTGACGAGCGTCATCTCCAGCGAAATGAGTGCCACCGCCTCGCTGGAATTGCTGAAGGCCCATGCGGTGATTTCGAGGAGCTGGCTGCTGGCCCAAATCAACAAGAACAAGGAAATCGCATCCAAACATACAGACTACTCGGCCTGCACGCAAACCGACGACGAACTCATCCGATGGTTCGACCGCGAAGACCACACCCGCTTCGACGTCTGCGCCGACGACCACTGCCAGCGCTACCAGGGCATCACCCGCGCCTCGACCGACATCGTGCGCCAGGCCATCCGAGCCACCCGCGGACAAGTGCTGACATCCGACGGCCGAATCTGCGACGCCCGCTTCTCCAAGTGCTGCGGCGGTGCCTTCGAAGAGTTCCAGTACTGCTGGGAAAACACGCCCTACCCCTACCTGCGCAAGCAGCTCGACCGCCACATCCGTCAGGGCCAGACCACCATCCCCGACCCCACCCTGCCCGACCTCACCGTCGAAGCAGAAGCCGACCGCTGGATACGCACCTCGCCCGAGGCCTTCTGCAACACCACGGACAAGCATATTCTCTCGCAGGTACTTAACAACTACGACCAGGAGACAACCGACTTCTACCGTTGGCGAGTGGAATACACACAGAAAGAACTGTCGGCCCTCATCCTGAAGCGTTCGGGCGTGGATTACGGACAGATCGTCGACCTCGTACCCGTGGCCCGCGGCACTAGCGGACGACTGTGGAAACTGAAGATTGTGGGCACCAAACGCACCCTGACCATTGGCAAGGAGCTGGAGATACGCCGCACGCTGTCGCCATCGCACCTCTACAGCTCGGCCTTCGTGGTGGACAAGCACGATCTTTCGCCTGAAGGTATCCCTGGACGCTTCAGCCTCATCGGAGCCGGCTGGGGACACGGCGTAGGTCTTTGCCAGATAGGCGCTGCCGTCATGGGCGAACAGGGCTACAAGTACGACGAGATATTGCTGCACTACTATATCGGAGCCAACATAGAAAAAATCTATTCATAAATAAACATACATACGAATCATGAACTTACAGACAAGAAATATTAGTCCTTGGGCGTGGGTTCCCACCCTGTACTTTGCCCAAGGCATTCCCTACTTCATCGTGAACAACATCTCCGTGATGATGTTCACCAAGATGGGCGTACCCAACGGAGAGATGGCTCTGTTTACCAGCCTGCTCTACCTGCCGTGGACCATCAAGCCCTTCTGGAGCCCGTTTGTAGACATTATCAAAACCAAGCGCTGGTGGACAATAGCCATGCAGGTCCTGATGTCCGCCGCCTTCATCCTGCTGACGCTGGCCATCCCGCGGCCGAACGAAACAGACATCGCTGCCGGCACGACCCATATCAGCCTTTTCACCTTCACATTGGTCCTGTTCATCATCACTGCCTTCGCCTCGGCCACCCACGACATTGCCGCCGACGGCTTCTACATGCTGGCGCTGAAACAAAGTGACCAAGCCGCCTTCGTAGGCATCCGAAGCACGTTCTACCGTCTGGCCTCCATCTTCGGCCAAGGCGTGCTCGTGGCCATTGCCGGTGCCATCGAGCTGAAGACGAAAGACATTCCGCTTTCGTGGACCATCACGATGCTTGTCACCGCTGTCCTGTTCAGTCTGGTAACGTTCTATCATATCTTCGTGATACCCAAGCCCGCTTCAGATAAACCCACGCTGGCAGCCGGTACTGCCAGTGCCAAAGCCATCTTCCGCGAGTTCGGGCGTACCTTCGCCACCTACTTTACCAAACCGGGCGTCCTGCTGGCCATCGTGTTCATGCTGCTCTACCGCCTGCCGGAGGCGTTCCTCATCAAGATGTGCATGCCCTTCCTCGTAGCTTCCAAGGCATCAGGCGGACTGGAGCTGTCCACCGCCGAAGTGGGTATCGTATATGGTACCATCGGCGTCATCTTCCTCACCCTGGGTGGTATCCTGGGCGGACTGTTCGCCTCGCGCCTCGGCCTGAAGAAGTCCATTTGGTGGATGGCTGGCTGCATGACTCTGCCGTGCCTGACGTTTGTCTACCTGGCCATCGCCCAGCCTGACAACGTAGTCATCATTTCCACCGCCATTGCCATCGAGCAGTTCGGTTACGGCTTCGGTTTCACGGCCTATATGCTCTACATGATGTACTTCTCCGAAGGCGAGTTCAAGACCTCGCACTATGCCATCTGCACAGCCTTTATGGCGCTGAGCATGATGATACCGGGCATGTTCGCCGGATATATACAGGAAGCCATCGGATATACGGACTTCTTCTGGTTGGTGATGGTGTGCTGCATTGCCACGGTCATTGTCACCTTCTTCGTGGACAGGAAGATTGATCCGGAATATGGAAAGAAATGAAAACAGATTATCATTATTATAGAATAGGATGACCATGAACAAGAATAGAAAGAATATACTTACATCCGGAGTAAGGCTTGAGAAGACTCTCCTGCTCCTCTTCCTGTGCCTCTCCCTCGGCGCACAGGCTCAGAAAATACACATCAAAACAGGGATTGAAGTACTGAAATCACAGAATTTCCGTTGCCTGGAGGGTAAACGTGTGGGACTCATCACCAACCCTACGGGCGTGGACAACGAACTGCGCTCCACTATCGACATCCTGCACGAAGCGCCGAACGTCAACCTCGTGGCCCTTTACGGACCGGAACACGGTGTGCGCGGCGACGTACATGCAGGCGACCACGTATCCGACCAGCGCGACCCCGCCACCGGCTTGCCCGTCTATTCACTCTACGGCAAAACGCGCAAGGCCACGCCCGAGATGCTGAAGGACGTCGATGTGCTGGTATATGATATTCAGGATATCGGCTGTCGCTCATTCACCTATATCAGCACGCTGGGACTAGCTATGGAAGCCGCTGCCGAAAACGGCAAGGAGCTTATCGTGCTGGACCGCCCCAACCCGCTGGGCGGACTGAAAGTAGAAGGCAACCTGACGGAGGATGATTGCATCTCCTTCGTCAGCCAATTCAAGATACCCTACGTCTATGGCCTTACCTGTGGCGAGCTGGCCCTGATGCTCAACGGTGAACGGATGCTGACGGGCGGTGTGCAGTGCAATCTGACGGTCATCAAGATGAAGGGCTGGAAGCGACGCATGGACTACACGGCCACGGGACTGCAATGGATTCCCTCGTCACCCCACATTCCACACCCTCACTCGGCCTTCTTCTACCCCGTGAGCGGCATCCTGGGAGAACTGGGCTACATGTCCATCGGCGTGGGCTACACCATCCCCTTCCAGATGTTCGCCGCCCCTTGGGCCGAGGCTGACAAGCTAGCCGACGCACTGAACGCCCTGCACGTGCCCGGCGTCATCTTCCGCCCCATCTACCTGAAGCCCTTCTACAGCGTAGGACAGGGACAGCAGCTGCAAGGCGTACAGGTGCACATCACCGACTACGCCCGCGCGCCGCTCAGCCCCCTGCAATTCCTCGTAATGCAGGAAGTAGCCCGTCTGTGGCCCGACCGCTCCGTCTTCGACCATGCCGACAAGGGCCGCTTCGCGATGTTCGACAAGGTGTGCGGTTCGCGCCAGATACGCGAACGCTTCACGAAGACCAATCGCTGGGAGGACATACGGCCCTACTGGGAAAAGGACGTGGAGAGTTTCCGCCGACTGTCTAAAAAGTATTACTTATACCGATAAGTCTAAAAAGACAATGATATGAAAGAACCTTATTTATCGTTCCTGCACGAAGCCTTGCGCTTCATCCCGCAGGAACAGATCTATACTGACGAACTGCGATGCCTGGCCTGGGGCACGGATGCTGGCTTCTACCGCCTCGTTCCGCAGATAGTCGTCCGTTCGGATAGCGAATACGAAGTGTCCGAGCTGCTCCGTCTGGCCGACCGCCTGAAATTGCCCGTCACTTTCCGTGCTGCGGGTACAAGCCTTTCCGGTCAGTCCATTAGCGATTCTATCCTCATCGTCGCTGGGAAACACTGGGAACAATATTCCATCAGCCCTAATGGTAACCAGATTACTCTCCAACCCGGTATCGTAGGACAACGCGTCAACGAATTACTGGCTCCCTACGGACGTAAGTTTGCCCCCGACCCAGCGTCGGTAAAGAGTGCTATGGTAGGTGGCATCGTAATGAACAACGCTTCGGGTATGAACTGTGGTACACATGCCAACAGCGACCGCGTAATGCTCTCGGCCCGCATCATTCTGGCCGACGGTACGGTACTCGACACAGGCGATCCTATAAGCCGCGCCGGCTTCGAAGTAACGCATCGCGACTTTATCCGAGGCATCTGCCACCTGCGCGATCGCATCCATGCCAATCCCAAGCTATTGGAGCGCATCCGTTACAAATATGCCATCAAGAATGTCACAGGCCTCAACCTCCTGCCCTTCGTCTGTTTCGATGACCCATTCGACATCATCGCCCACCTGATGGTAGGCAGCGAAGGTACCTTGGCCTTCCTCTCGCAAGTAACCATGCGCACCGAGTACGACTACCCCTATAAGGCCAGCGCAATGGTTTACTTTACGGACATCCGCGAAGCATGCCGTGCAGTAGTAGCTATGAAGAAACTGACCGATTCGAAGGAAGAGTGGATTGTGAAGGGTGCAGAGCTGCTGGACTACAAAAGCCTGTCGTCCGTAGACGACCCTATATACATAAAGTATAAAGGAGAAGTCACCGACCCGTCGGGCCTCACCGCCGTATTGACCGAAACCAAGGCCCGCACGCCCGAAGAGCTGAAGGCCCGCATTGCCACCATTGAGCAAACGCTCTCAGCCTTCCGTACCTACATCCCCGTGCACTTTACCGACAACCCGGCAGAGTACGGTAAATACTGGGCCATCCGTTCTGGCATCTTCCCCAGCGTGGGAGGCACGCGCCGTCCCGGCACCACTTGCCTCATCGAAGATGTGGCCTTCCATATCGAAGACCTGCCCGAAGCCACCGCTGACCTGCAGGCCCTCATCGCCCGCCACGGCTACGACGACGCCTGCATCTACGGACACGCACTAGAGGGAAACTATCACTTCATCCTCAATCAAAGCTTCTCTACCCAAGCGGAAGTGGACCGTTACGAGGCACTGATGGAGGACGTCAAGACGCTGGTGGTAGACAAGTACGACGGCTCCCTGAAGGCCGAACACGGCACAGGTCGCAACATGGCCCCCTACGTTCGTTACGAGTGGGGCGACGAGGCCTACGAAGTGATGAAATCCGTAAAGCAGCTCTTCGACCCCAAAGGCCTGCTCAATCCCGGTGTCATCTTCAATGATGACCCCAAATGTCACCTGAAGCACTTCAAGCCATTGCCAATGATAACAGATGACAAAGGTCATGCCTCATTATCAAAAATCAACCGCTGCATTGAATGTGGCTTCTGTGAAGTAAACTGCCTGTCGTGCGGCTTCACCCTCTCATCGCGCCAGCGCATCGTTATCCAACGTGAGTTGGCTCGTCTGCGTCAGGAAGGCAATGACTCGGCACGTCTTGCACTGCTAGAGAAACAATATCATTACCTGGGCAACCAAACCTGTGCAGGCGATGGACTCTGCTCAATGTCGTGTCCTATGAGCATCAATACAGGCGATTTGACTCATCTTGTACGTCAACGCCTCCTGCCTCCTGACAGTCTTGGCTACAAGGCAGGGAACTATGCTTCCCGCCACTTTGCCGGCATCAAAGGTGCACTACGTCCCGTACTCACCCTGGCCGATACCGCCCACGTCATACTGGGCACCGCTGCCATGAGCAAACTGACACATGGCATGCACACTCTCCTGGGTATTCCACAATGGTCACCGGCAATGCCGAAAGCATTCAAGCCTGAACAGCCTCAACCTTCTAACGAAAGAGGAGACTGTGAAGCTGTCGTTTACTTCCCCAGCTGCATCAACCAGACCATGGGACTTGCCCGCAAATCACCAGTCGAACAAGCACTGGTCAACAAGATGGTGGCCCTGCTCCATAAGGCAGGCTACCGTGTCATCTTCCCCAAGGACATGGAGAAGCTGTGCTGCGGTACCATCTGGGAAAGCAAAGGTATGATGGACATCGCCGACCGCAAAACGCACGAACTGGAAGAGGCTTTATGGGAAACCAGCGAACAAGGACGATACCCCGTACTCTGCGACCAAAGTCCCTGTCTCCACCGTATGCGCGAAACCATTCACCGCATGAAGCTTTACGAGCCGGCTGAGTTCATTTACACCTTCCTTCGTTCCCGTCTTGTGTTCAATCCCGTCGACCGCCCTGTGGCCCTGCACATCACGTGCTCCATGCGTAAGATGGGACTGGCCGACACGCTCATCGCTCTGGCCCGTCTGTGCTCCACACAGGTGTTCGTACCCGAAGAGGTGGGCTGTTGCGGCTTTGCGGGCGACCGTGGGTTCACGCATCCCGAACTGAACGCCTATGCCCTGCGCAAGCTCCGCCCGCAGATCGAAGAACGGAACATCCAGATAGGCTACAGCAACAGCCGCACGTGCGAGATAGGACTCACCACCAACTCGGGTATCCCCTACGTATCGATAGCCTACCTGGTGGATGAATGTACTACCGCTAAAGACAGAAAGGAGGAACAACCGATATGAACAAACCGCAAACCAACAGCAAACGTATCCTTGCCCTCGACATTCTGCGGGGCATCACCATCGCCGGCATGATTCTGGTGAACAATCCCGGTTCATGGGGACACATCTACGCTCCTCTGCGTCATGCCGAGTGGAACGGATTGACACCAACCGACTTGGTGTTCCCTTTCTTCATGTTCATCATGGGCATATCGACCTACATTTCATTGAAGAAGTACAATTTTACTTACAGCCACGCCACACTCCGGAAAATTCTACGACGTACCGTCGTCATCTTTATCATCGGTATGGCTATCGGCTGGTTCTCGCGTTTCTGCTACTACTGGTCCTCTGCCCCCGACGACCTGAGCTTTGGGCAAAACCTGTGGGCATCGGTATGGACATTCGACCGCATGCGCATTCTGGGCGTCATGCAGCGCCTGGCTCTGTGCTACTGCGCTGCTTCCATCGTGGCTCTTACGATGAAGCATAGCCGCATCCCCTACCTCATCGCCACGCTCCTCGTGGGCTACTTTGTTCTGCTGATGTGTGGCAACGGTTTTGCCTACAACGAAACTAATATTCTGTCCGTCGTAGACCGTGCCGTCCTTACCCCTGCCCATATGTATAAAGACAACGGAATCGATCCTGAGGGCCTGCTGAGTACTATTCCCTCCATCGCTCACGTACTGCTGGGCTTCTGTGTGGGCCATATGATGCTGGGCGACAAGAATGCAGCCAGCCGTAGCCGCGAAGAAGTGCTCCAATCGCATCTCGTCAAACTGTTCCTGGTAGGTACCATTCTCACCTTCAGTGGCTTGCTGTTGAGCTACGGATGCCCGCTCAATAAGAAGATATGGTCGCCCACTTTTGTACTTACTACCTGTGGACTGGCATCCAGCTTGCTGGCCCTGCTCATCTGGATTATTGACGTAAAGGGATATAAACGCTGGAGCCTGTTCTTCGAATCGTTTGGCGTGAATCCATTGTTCATGTACGTGCTAGGCGGTGTGTTGGGCATTCTGTTCGGAAGCATCCACCTGCCTTGGGGTGATGGCAGCATTTCCATCCACGGCCTGCTTTACGACAAGATAATGCAACCGATTTTTGGTGATACTGGCGGCTCACTGATTTATGCGCTGGTATTCGTCGCTATCAACTGGTGCATCGGATACCAACTGTACAAAAGAAAAATATATATTAAGATATAAACTTTATTACTATGATACTGATAGCAGACAGCGGCTCTACCAAGACCGACTGGTGTTTGGTCGAGCATGGAGAAGTTCTCCAACAGATTTTTACGAAAGGTACCAATCCCTTTTTCCAAAGTGAAGAAGAGATCAGTAACGAGATAGCGACTGCTCTTCTGCCCCAGCTACAGGCCAGTGAACTGGATGCAGTCTACTTCTACGGTGCAGGATGCGCTTTTCCAGATAAGATAGAAACTGTTCGCCGGGCCATTCTCCGACACCTACACGTTAAGGAACAAGTAGAGGTTAGTACCGATATGCTGGCCGCTGCCCGCAGTCTGTGCGGACACCACGCAGGCATTGCCTGCATCATGGGCACGGGCTCCAACTCGTGCTACTACGATGGCGGGAAGATTGTGCAGAACGTATCTCCTCTTGGTTTTATCCTGGGTGACGAAGGTAGCGGTGCCTGCCTGGGCAAACTATTGGTAGGCGACATCCTAAAAAATCAGATGACGCCGGAACTGAAGGAGAAATTCCTCAGCCAGTTCAACCTGACCCCAGCCGACATTATCGACCGCGTCTACCGCAAGCCGTTCCCCAACCGTTTCCTGGCCAGCCTGTCACCCTTCCTGGCACAAAACCTTAACGAACCTTGCGTACATAACCTCGTCCTGAACAGCTTCAAATCGTTCCTGAAACGTAACGTCATGCAATATGATTACACAATCCATGAAGTCCACTTCATCGGTTCCGTAGCCTACTACTACAAAGACGTGCTGGCACAAGCCGCCGACGAAATGGGCATCCGTTTGGGCACCATCCTCAAGAGTCCTATGGAAGGCCTCATCGCTTACCACCGTTAACTATTAACCACTAACCGATTATACAAGAATATGGCATTCATCAAGATTTCAGAGCAACCTTCGCTCTACAACGACTTGGAAAAGAAGTCTGTCCGCGAAATACTGGAAGATATCAATACTGAAGACCAGAAAGTAGCCCTGGCCGTACAAAAGGCCATCCCGCAGATAGAAAAACTAGTAACCCAGATTGTACCCCGCATGAAGCAGGGTGGCCGCATCTTCTACATGGGAGCCGGCACCAGCGGACGTCTGGGTGTACTCGACGCTTCAGAAATACCGCCCACATTCGGCATGCCGAACACGCTGGTTATCGGCCTCATTGCCGGAGGCGACACGGCTCTACGCAATCCTGTAGAGAATGCCGAAGACGACATTCACCGCGGCTGGGAGGAACTGGTGGAACGCAACATCACGACCAAGGACACCGTCATCGGCATTGCCGCATCGGGTACCACCCCCTACGTCATTGGCGCCCTGCACGAAGCCCGCGAACACGGTATCCTGACCGCCTGTATCACCAGCAATCCCGACTCGCCCATGGCTGCCGAGGCTGATGTCCCCATCGAAATGATTGTAGGACCGGAATACGTCACCGGCAGCTCGCGCATGAAGTCGGGTACGGGACAAAAAATGATTCTGAACATGATTACTACTTCAGTTATGATCCAACTGGGGCGCGTCAAAGGCAACAAGATGGTCAACATGCAGCTGAGCAACAAGAAGCTGGTGGACCGCGGCACCCGCATGCTGGTCGAAGAACTCGGTCTGGACTACGGAAAAGCCAAAGCCTTGTTGTTAATGCACGGTTCTGTAAAGAAAGCCGTAGATGCCTATCGCGAAGGAAAACAATAACCCAATATGCACGACCTCATGAAAACTCTTTGTCTGATTCTCTCCTGCCTGTTGGGATTTGCTGCCGTTAGTGCACAACCACTCCAGCGTGTAGCTCCCGAGCAGGTCGGCATGGACTCACAACGGCTTTTGTGGGCCGACGAAGCCATCAACCAGGCCATCGCCCAAAAAGAAATACCAGGAGCTGTGCTGGCTGTCGTACGTCACGGCAAGATGGCCTATCTGAAGGCCTATGGTAATAAGAGCCTGATACCTAAGGTAGAACCGATGACCACCGCCACCGTATTCGACATGGCCTCGTGCAGCAAATCCATGTCTACTGCGATTTGTGTTATGATTCTGGCTGAACAAGGTAAATTGCGTATGCTCGACCCCGTAAATCTCTATCTCCCCGACTTCCAGAACTGGCAGAGCGAGGACGGCAAGGAAACGCAGATCATCCGCATCCAGGACTTGATGACGCACACTTCCGGCCTGCCACCCTATGCTGACGTACAGAAATTGAGCAAGGAACACGGCATCCTCAACCCCGGGGCGCTGATGGAATACATTGCCACCTGCCCGCGCGATTTCCGTCCGCAGACCGACTTCCAGTACAGCTGCCTGAACTTCATCACCCTGCAGCACATCGTGGAAACCGTCAGCGGGCAATCGCTCCGGGATTTCGCCCGCGAACACATTTTCGACGTGCTGGACATGAAGCACACCGATTACCTGCCTTGCAGGCAAGACAAAAAAGGCAACTGGATAAATACCGAGGAATTGCCGGAATGGGCCTCCCTCATCGCTCCTACCGAACAGCAAGCCAACGGACAGGTATTGCGCGGACAAGTACACGACCCGCTGGCCCGCATCATGAACGGAGGCATCAGCGGCAATGCAGGTGTCTTCTCCTGCGCCGAAGACATCGCCGTGCTCTGCGCTGCCCTCCAGAACGGTGGCGAGTGGAATGGCCGGCGCATCCTGAGTCCGCAGGGTGTGAAAGCCATGCGCACTGTTCCCCGCGCCGTGTCCTCCATCGGCCGTACACTGGGCTGGGACAGTTTCACCGCCTACGCTTCGAACAACGGCGACCTCTTCAGCCCGAACACTTACAGCCACACAGGCTATACAGGTACCAGCATCGTCATCGATCCTGACACGGACACGAGCGTCATCCTGCTCATCAACGCCGTGCATCCCGAAGACGGACACAGCGTGGTGCGCCTGCGCTCGCTGGTATCGAACGCCGTGGCGGCCTCCATCCTCGACCAAGAAGGCATGGCGCCCTACCACGCCCACTACTACGAACGTTTCCTGCAATTCATGGACGAGCCGCCCATTACGACGGAAGATATCGTAATGCTGGGCAACAGCCTGACCGAAAACGGAGGCGACTGGGGCAAACGGCTGGGACGGAAACACGTGGTGAACCGCGGTATCATCGGCGACGAGGTGATGGGCGTCTACCGACGCCTCCACCAGATCCTGCCCGGACAGCCGCGCGAACTGTTCCTGATGATCGGTATTAACGACGTGTCCCACGGACTGACGGCCGACAGCATCGCCGACCTCATCCGTCTCACCGTGGAACGCATCCGCCGCGAGTCGCCGCAGACCCGGCTCCACCTGCAAAGCCTGCTGCCCATCAACGAAAGCTTCGGCCGCTACCGCCTGCTGACGAACAAAACCGAACTCGTGCCGGAAATAAACGCCCGCCTGAAGAAGCTCGCCCACGAACAGCAGATTGACTTCGTCGACCTCTTCCCGCTCTTCACCGAGAAAGGAACACACGTCCTGCGTAAAGAGCTGAGCACCGACGGCCTGCACCTCAACGAGAAAGGCTACAAAATCTGGGCAAAGGAACTGAAAAAACGGTGGTAACCCTTCCCCACCGAAAACGAGAAAGGCTTGCCGGCAGCATCGATGCTACCGCAAGCCTTTTTTCTATCCGTGCAACTTCTAAAAGTTGTCTCAATCTTCGTCTTCTACCACTTCTACCAGATCGAGGTCGAAAGTGAGGGCCGAATAGCCCAAGATGCTTCCGCTGCCGCTCGTACCATAACCCGACTGATAGGGAATGTACAGCATCCAGCGTTCGCCCGTTTTCATCAGCTGAAGAGCAGCCGTCCATCCGGAAATAACGCCGCTGACAGAAAACTCGCTGGGTGCATCGAACTCGGTCGGAGCCTTGTCCGTAGCGTTCAGCGTGCCCTGGTCGAGGGCCGAGTAACCCGTAAAGTTTCCGTCAAACCGGTCGCCCGTAATCAGTGTGCCGTAATAGTAGGCAGATACCGATTCGGTGTAGAGCGGACGGCGTCCGTCGGGATTGGCTGTAATCTTCTTGCAATAGACATACTGGTCGCCCGACATGGTACCTGCAGTGGTAGCAATGGCAAACAGCCGGCCTACCTCCACAGCAGCGGCTTTCTCCTCCGAGTCGATAATCAGACCACCCGTCTCGCGAGCGATGGAGTCGATGAAAGCCTCGTTGCGCGACTGCCAGTTGTCGTACTTGCTGGCCTCCTGCACCTCCTCGCACGAAGCGAAGAGCAGGGCAGCCAGGGGCAACAGGAAGCAAAGGATCTTGCGTATTCTTCTCATAGAATTCTTCATTATCAATTATCAATTATCAATTCTCAAAGTGTCTTGAGCAGCGACGTGATGCTGACACGGTCGGCAATCAGACGGTCAAGGTCGGCGATGGCCACGCGCTCCTGCTTCATGGTGTCGCGGTCGCGCAGCGTGACGCAGCCGTCTTCCAGCGTCTGGTGGTCAACGGTAACGCAGTAGGGCGTACCGATGGCGTCCTGACGACGGTAGCGCTTGCCGATGGAGTCTTTCTCGTCGTACTGGCAATTGAAGTGGAACTTCAGTGAGTCGATAATCTCGCGTGCCTTCTCGGGCAGGCCGTCTTTCTTGACGAGCGGCATCACAGCCAGTTTCACCGGAGCCAGGGCAGCAGGCAACTTCAGCACGACGCGGCTTTCGCCGTTCTCCAGCTGCTCTTCCTTATAAGAAGCAGACATGATGCTGAGGAACATACGGTCAACGCCGATGGAGGTCTCGATGACGTACGGCGTGTAGCTTTCGTTGGTTTCGGGATCGAAGTACTTGATGTTCTTGCCCGAGAACTTCTCATGCTGAGAGAGGTCGAAGTTGGTGCGGCTGTGGATACCTTCCACTTCCTTGAAACCGAAGGGCATCAGGAATTCGATGTCGGTAGCGGCGTTGGCGTAGTGGGCCAGCTTCTCGTGGTCGTGGTAACGGTAGTGGTCGTCGCCGAAGCCCAGGGCCTTGTGCCACTTCAGGCGGATTTCTTTCCACTTCTTGAACCATTCGAGTTCTGTGCCGGGTTTTACGAAGAACTGCATCTCCATCTGTTCGAACTCGCGCATGCGGAAGATGAACTGGCGGGCCACGATTTCGTTGCGGAAGGCCTTACCGATCTGTGCGATACCGAAGGGGATTTTCATGCGGCCCGTCTTCTGCACGTTCAGGTAGTTGACGAAAATACCTTGCGCCGTCTCGGGACGGAGGTACACCTTCATGGAGCCGTCGGCCGTAGAACCCATTTCGGTAGAGAACATCAGGTTGAACTGGCGTACTTCGGTCCAGTTCTTCGTACCGCTGATGGGGCAGACGATTTCTTCGTCGAGGATGATCTGGCGCAGCTCGTTCAAGTCCGGTCCGGCGTTCATGGCCTTGGCATAACGTTCATGCAGGGCATCACGCTTCTGCTGGTGCTCCAGCACACGGGCGTTGGTCGAGCGGAACTGGGCCTCGTCGAAGGCGTCGCCGAACTTCTTGGCAGCCTTGGCCACTTCCTTGTTTATCTTTTCGTCGTACTTGGCTATCTGATCCTCGATGAGCACGTCGGCGCGGTAGCGCTTCTTCGAATCGCGGTTATCGATGAGGGGATCGTTGAATGCATCCACGTGTCCGCTGGCTTTCCAGATCGTGGGGTGCATGAAGATGGCCGAGTCGATGCCCACGATGTTCTCGTGGAGCAGCACCATGCTCTGCCACCAGTATTGCTTGATGTTGTTCTTCAGTTCCACACCGTTCTGTCCGTAGTCGTATACGGCTCCCAGTCCGTCGTAGATTTCGCTGCTGGGAAACACAAAACCATACTCCTTGCAATGTGATACAAGTTTCTTAAAAACGTCTTCTTGTGCCATTTTCGTAAAATATTGATTAATTTTATTCCTAATTCTCAATAAAAACGCCACAAAGATAGTGAAAGGTAAGAGTATAAAAAACAAGCTTGCTTGATTTTTTATGCCGAACCGCATCCTATCTTGTCCAAAGATAGGGATTTATCCGATACATCGGGTCTCGGGGAATATTAAAAATGCACAAGGCCGCCCCGCGAACTCTGCGGAAAGCTTTCCGCAAACTTCCGAAGCCCTACGAAACCCTCCCGACGATCGTTGGCAGACCGCCGAAGCCCTACGAAACCTTCCCAACGATCGTTGGCAGACCGCCGAAGCCCTACGAAACCTTCCCGACGATCGTTGGCGGACCGCCGAAGCCCTACGGAACCTTCCCAACGATCGTTGGCAGACCGCCGAAGCCCTGCGGAAACCTCCCAACGATCGTTGGCTGCATCCTGAAGCCCTGCGGAACCTTCCCAACGATCGTTGGCTGCATCCTGAAGCCCTGCGGAACCTCGCCAACGATCGTCGGCAACGCCGGCGGGCCTGCAAAACCGATGCAAACACCGGTTTTTCCCGGGATTTTTCGTAAATTTCGATAAAATAGAGGGCGGCTCGGCACAGGCAAATCAAAAAACGGGGGCTTTCATTTGCCAATGCGCCCGCGTTTTGCTATTTTTGCCTGCAACGAAATTATCGACGACCGCATACGGACCAAATTCAATATGAGCGAAGACTTTGACAAGACCCAGGAAGAACAGGACAACCTGCCCGAAGGCCGGGAGGAACACTCGGACTACAAACCCGCCGACACCAAAAACGAGAACGTGAAACACCAACTGAGCGGCATGTACCAGAACTGGTTTCTGGACTATGCCTCGTACGTCATTCTGGAACGCGCCGTGCCCCACATCATGGACGGACTGAAACCCGTGCAGCGACGCATCCTGCACTCCATGCGCCGCATGGAAGACGGACGCTACAACAAGGTGGCCAACATCGTGGGCCACACCATGCAGTTCCACCCCCACGGCGACGCCTCCATCGGCGACGCGCTGGTGCAGCTGGGGCAGAAAGACCTGCTCATCGACTGTCAGGGTAACTGGGGAAACATCCTGACGGGCGACAGCGCCGCCGCTCCCCGTTACATCGAAGCCCGCCTCTCACGGTTTGCCCTCGACGTGGTGTTCAACCCCAAGACGACGGAATGGAAGCTGTCCTACGACGGCCGCAACCGCGAACCGGTCACCCTGCCCGTCAAGTTCCCCCTGCTACTGGCCCAGGGCGTGGAAGGCATTGCCGTCGGCCTGTCGTCCAAAATCCTGCCCCACAACTTCAACGAGCTGTGCGACGCCGCCATCAGCTACCTCCACGGCGAAGACTTCCGCCTCTACCCCGACTTCCAGACGGGAGGCAGCATCGACGTGTCGAAGTACAACGACGGCGAACGTGGCGGCACGGTGCGCGTCCGCTCGAAAATCGAGAAGATAGACAACAAGACGCTCGCCGTCCGCGAAATCCCCTACGGCAAGACCGTGGCCAGCGTGTGCGACTCCATCGTGAAGGCCAGCGAGAAGGGCAAAATCAAGATACGCAAGGTGGAGGACCTGACATCGGGCAGCGTCGAGATACTGGTGCACCTGACGCCGGGCACGTCGTCGGACAAGACCATCGACGCCCTCTACGCCTTCACCGACTGCGAGGTGAGCATCTCGCCCAACTGCTGCGTCATCGACGAGCGCAAGCCCCACTTCCTCACCGTGAGCGACGTCCTGCGCAAGTCCGTCGACAACACCCGCGACCTGCTGCGCCGCGAACTGGAAATCCACCGCGACGAGGTGCGCGAAAGCCTGCACTTCGCCTCGCTCGAAAAGATATTCATCGAAGAACGCATCTATAAGGATAAGGAATTCGAACAGGCCCGCGACATGGACGCCGCCTGCGAACACATCGACCTGCGCCTGACGCCCTACTACCCGCAGTTCATCCGCGAGGTGACGAAGGACGACATCCTCCGCCTGATGGAAATCAAGATGGCCCGCATCCTGAAGTTCAACTCCGACAAGGCCGAAGAGCAGATAGCCCGCATGAAGGCCGACATCGAGGAGACCGAACGCCACCTGGCCAACCTCGTGGAATATACCGTCGACTGGTTCCGCATGCTCAAGGAGAAGTACGGCAAGAACTTCCCCCGCCGCACGGAGCTGCGCAACTTTGACACCATCGACTCCACCAAGGTCATCGAGGCCAACGAGAAGCTCTACATCAACCGCGAGGAAGGCTTCATCGGCACCAGCCTGAAGAAGGACGAATTCCTGGCCAACTGCTCGAACCTGGACGACGTCATCCTCTTCTTCCGCGACGGCCGCTACCTCATCACGCCCGTGGCCGACAAGAAGTTCGTGGGCAAGAACATCCTCTACGCCAACGTCTTCAAGAAGAACGACAAGCGCACCATCTACAACGTGTGCTACCGCGACGGCAAGAACGGTACGACCTACATCAAGCGCTTTGCCGTGACATCCATCATCCGCGACCGCGAGTACGACGTGACGCAGGGCACACCCGAGTCCAAGATCACCTACTTCAGTGCCAACCCCAACGGTGAGGCCGAAATCATCAAGGTCACGCTGAAGCCCAACCCGCGCATCCGCAAAATCATCTTCGAAGAAGACTTCAGCCAGATAGGCATCAAGGGACGTCAGGCCATCGGCAACATCCTGACGCGCAACCCGGTCCACAAAATCACGCTGAAGCAACGCGGCGGTTCCACACTGGGCGGACGCAAGGTGTGGTTCGACCGCGACGTGCTGCGCCTCAACTACGACGGCCGCGGCGAATACCTGGGCGAATACCAGAGCGACGAACTCATCCTCGTCGTCCTGAACAACGGCGAATTCTACACCACCAACTTCGACGTAAACAATCACTACGAAGACGGCATCCGCATCATGGAGAAATTCGATCCGAATAAAGTTTGGACCGCCGTGCTCTACGATGCCGACCAGCAGAACTACCCCTACATCAAACGCTTCTGCTTCGAGTCGAGCAGCCGCAAGCAGAACTACCTGGGCGACAACCGGAACAGCAAGCTCATCCTGCTGACCGACGAATGCTACCCCCGCCTGGAAGTCGTATTCGGCGGACACGACAGCTTCCGCGATCCGATGATTGTCGAGGCCGACGAGTTCATCGCCGTCAAGGGCTTCAAGGCCAAGGGTAAGCGACTGACGACCTACGCCATCGATACCATCAACGAACTGGAACCGACCCGCCAGCCCGAACCGCAACCCGCCGCCGACGAGCCCGAAGAAGAGCCCGAAAACCTGGACCCCGATCAGGACAAGAGCGAAGGCGACATCCTGGACGAACTGACGGGACAAATGAAACTGTTCTGACGTATGAAAAGCTATTTGAATGAACTGAGATGATGAACCATAAACTGACAGGAATCATGGCAGGCCTGCTCCTGACCGCCGGCAGCCTGACGGCACAGACACCCACAGATTCCATCATGCTGAACGATCCGACCCGCTACGTCACCCGCGCCACCCTCTACGGCGTGGGTGCGGCCAACATGTACGACACCTACCTGTCGCCACAGGAGTATCGGGGCATTGAATTCCGCCTCTCCCGAGAAAGCATGCGCATGACCCGCTGGGCCGACGGAAACCTTTCGCGCCAAAGTTTCTTCCAGGGCTACGTGAACTACACCCACAACCACGTGGACAACAACAATACCCTCTCCGCCCTGCTCAACTGGAACTACGGCCTGCATTACCACTTCCGCCTGACCGACCACTTCCGTCTGCTGGCGGGCGGACTGGCCGACCTGAACGGCGGCTTCGTCTACAACCTGCACAACGGCAACAACCCTGCCTCAGCCCGTGCCTACGTCAACCTCGACGCTTCCGTCATGGCCATCTGGGACCTGCGCATCAAGCGTTACCCCATCACCCTGCGCTATCAGGCCAATCTGCCTGTCATGGGCGTGATGTTCTCGCCCCACTACGGGCAGTCCTACTACGAAATCTTCTCGCTGGGTCATGCCGACGGCGTGGTGCGCTTCACCTCGCTCCACAACCAGCCCTCCCTGCGCCAGATGCTCACCGCCGACCTGCCCGTAGGACGGATGAAAATGCGCCTGGCCTACGTATGGGACGCCCAGCAGTCCAGTATCAACAACCTGCGGACACACGCCTATTCGCATGTATTCATGGTAGGCTTCGTCAAGGAATTCTACCTGCTTCCTAACAAGAAAAAGCAAACCTTATGAAACAATCGGTCTTCTTCCTGAAATACATTTTACTTCTCATCCTTCCGATACTGCTCTTCCACAGCTGCATCCGTGAAGAAGAATTCGACAATACCCCTCAGGGCAACTTCGAAGCCCTTTGGAAAATCATCGACGAGCAATACTGCTTCCTGGACTACAAACAGATAGACTGGGACGCCATCCGCGACAAATACCAGCCACTGATTACCCCCGACATGAGCAATGACGGCCTGTTCGAGGTATTGGGCAACATGTTGGCCGAGCTGAAAGACGGGCACGTGAACCTCTACTCCGCCTCGAACACCGCCCGTTACTGGGACTGGTACCTGGACTACCCGCGCAACTATGACGAAAGCCTTGTCGAACGATACCTGGGACGCGACTACCGCATCTCCGCGGGATTGAAATACACCATTCTGGACGACAACATCGGCTACATCTCCTACACCTCCTTCTCCGACGGTATCGGCGAAGGCAATCTGGACGAGACCCTCTCTTACCTGGCCGCCTGCAACGGCCTCATCATCGACGTGCGCAACAACGGCGGCGGCAACCTCACCTACTCTACCCGTTTTGCCGCCCGCTTCACCAACGAACGCGTACTGACGGGCTACATCCAGCACAAGACGGGCAAGGGGCACAGCGACTTCTCCGAGCCGGAACCCATCTATGTCGATCCGTCGGACGGCGTGCGCTGGCAGAAGAAAGCCGTCGTGCTGACCAACCGCCACTCCTACAGCGCCACGAACGACTTCATCAACGCCATGCGCTACATGCCCAACGTCACCCTGCTGGGCGACAAGAGCGGAGGCGGTTCGGGCCTCCCCTTCACTTCCGAACTTCCCAACGGCTGGATTGTACGCTTCTCCGCCAGTCCCCACCTCGACGCCGACAAGCAGCATATCGAATTCGGTATCGACCCCGACATCAAGATGGACATGGATACCGTAGCTGCTTACGAACGCCAAATAGACACCCTCATCGAAGAAGCCCGAAGCTTGCTGCAAGTGAAACCTTGAAAAACTAAAGCCGTGAATAGTTGGAAGAACAAAAAATATTTTCTACCTTTGCCCCGCTGAACAAGCAAACACCGTTGCGGGTGTGGCGTAATTGGCAGCCGCGCCAGACTTAGGATCTGGTGCCGCAAGGCGTGTAGGTTCGAGTCCTATCACCCGCACCAAAAGAAAAAGAGGAGAAAAGCGATAGTCCGATATGCTTTTCTCCTCTTTTTTCGTCCGCCACTCTCCCCGCCAAGGGAAAGGCCTGAAAACAAAAAAGTCCGCTTGTTGCGGACTTCTGCTCTTCGTCTTGGACTTGAACCAAGGACCCTCTGATTAACAGTCAGATGCTCTAACCGACTGAGCTAACGAAGAATGTTGCATTTGAAGGAGCTCTTCGTCTTGGACTTGAACCAAGGACCCTCTGATTAACAGTCAGATGCTCTAACCGACTGAGCTAACGAAGAGTGTTGTTTTTTCTCAAATGCGGTGCAAAATTAATAGGATATTTTGAAATATGCAATATCTTTGCAGAAAAATTTATCGAAATGGAGAAAATAATTGGATTAGGCAACGCTTTAGTCGATGTTTTGGCCACTTTTGAGAGTGATGAAGTCCTGAAACAGATGGGACTTCCGCGAGGCAGCATGACATTGATCGACGAAGAACGGTTCCACCTTATCACGGCATATTTTAAGGATCTGAAGACCTATAAGGCAGCAGGCGGCTCGGCTGGCAACGCCATCGGAGCTTTGGCAAGCCTGGGAGCTCCCGGCGGATTCATCGGGAAAATCGGTTCAGATTCTTATGGCGACTTCCTGAAAAGCACACTGGAGAGCAAAGGTATCGAAGATCATCTGCTTGTCTCTTCTACCCTGCCTACAGGAATTGCTTCCACCTTTATATCCCAAAACGATGGAGAACGTACGTTTGGTACCTATTTGGGAGCCGCAGCCGCACTGAAGGCCGAAGATTTGTCGCTGGACATGTTCAAGGGATACACCTATCTGTTTGTCGAAGGTTATTTGGTACAAGACCACGACATGATTCTGCGGGCCGTAGAACTGGCCAAAGAAGCCGGATTGCAAGTCTGTCTGGATATAGCCAGCTATAATATAGTAGATGCAGACAGAGAATTCTTCTCGTTGCTGTTAAACAAATACGTGGACATTGTTTTTGCCAACGAAGAAGAAGCAAAAGCTTTTGCCGGCGGAACACCCGAAGAAGCCTTGGAAACCCTGGCGCAAACATGCAGCATAGCTATAGTGAAATTGGGAGCACGCGGATCGTTGGTGCGCAAAGGGACTCAGGTACTGGAGGTAGCACCAGTACAAGTGTCTAAAGTAGCCGATACGACAGGAGCAGGCGATTACTTTGCCGCCGGCTTTCTGTACGGACTGGTCACCGGCTGCTCACTCGAAAAATGTGCCCGCATCGCTTCCATACTTGCTGCGAAAGTCATTCAGGTCGTAGGAGCCGAACTTACCACTGCCTGCTGGAAGGATATCAAAAAAGAGATCGAAAACTTATGAACAAGAACATTGTATGACGGATATGAATATGAAAAGATTTTGTAAAGTACGTTGGATCGCTCTGTTGTTGCTGATAGTGGCTGGCACAGCATTTCTGAGTTTCAAGAACAGTGACAACCGCAGTTTTCAGTTAGCCAAGAATATCGACATTTTCAGTTCAATCGTGAAAGAACTGGACTTGCTGTATGTAGATACGATTGATGCCAACAAAACGATCCGTGAGGGCATCGACGCCATGCTCTATTCGCTCGACCCCTATACGGCCTATTATCCCGAGGACGACCAGAGCGAACTGGAGCAGATGCTGAAGAACACCTATGGCGGTATCGGCTCCATCATCACCTGGAATACGAAACTGAAACGTTCCATGATAGGCGAACCCTACGAAGGCATGCCGGCAGCCAAAGCCGGACTGAAAGCAGGCGATATCCTGATGGCCATCGACGGACAGGATCTGGAAGGAAAGAACAACCAGGAAATCAGTGAAATGCTCCGCGGCCAGGCAGGTACCAGCTTCAAGCTGACAGTGCAACGTCCGGGCGTGGAGAAACCACTGGAATTCGAACTGGTGCGCCGGGCCATCGAGCTGCCTATCATACCTTATTATACGAAACTGGAAAACAATGTGGGCTACATCAATCTCAGTACATTCTCAGGTAAACCTGCACGAGAATTCAAGCAGGCGTTCCTCGACCTGAAAAAGCAGGGCATCACCTCGCTGGTCATCGACCTGCGCAACAACGGCGGCGGATTGCTGGACGAGGCGGTGGATATTGCCAATTACTTCTTACCACGTGGAAAAACCTTAGTAACCACCCGAGGCAAAATCGAACAAATCAATATGTCCTACAAAACATTGCGCGAACCCATCGATTTGGATATCCCGTTGGCTGTGTTAGTCAATAGTTCCACGGCATCGGCTTCGGAAATCCTGGCCGGTTCATTACAGGACCTGGACCGTGCGGTGATTGTCGGTACACGCACGTACGGCAAGGGACTGGTACAGACCACACGCTCCCTGCCCTATGGCGGACAGATGAAGATCACGACCTCCAAATACTACATCCCCAGCGGACGCTGCGTGCAGGCCATCGACTACAAACATCGTAATGCCGACGGCAGCGTAGGTCGTATTCCTGACAGTCTGACAACGGTATTCCATACAGCAGCCGGACGCGAAGTGCGCGATGGTGGCGGCGTGACTCCCGACATACAGGTAGAGCAGGAGAAACTGCCCAACATTCTGTTCTATCTGGTGAACGACAACCTGATATTCGACTACGCCACACAGTATTGCCTGAAGCACGAAACCATTGCCGACGCACAGCACTTCGAACTAACCGATGCCGACTATGCCGACTTCAAGGAGATGGTACGAAAGGCCGACTTCAAGTACGACCAACAGACAGAAAAGATATTGAAAAGCCTGAAGGAAATGGCCGAATTCGAAGGCTACCTGAAAGATGCCTCCGGCGAATTCGAAGCATTGGAGAAGAAGCTCCAGCATAACCTGGACCACGACCTGGATTATTTCGCAAAGGACATACGCAATATGATTTCCATCGAAATCCTGAAGCGTTACTATTATCAGAAAGGCAGCATCATCCAGCAGCTGAAGGATGACCCCGATCTGAAAGAGGCGTTAAAGGTATTGGGCGATACAGAAAAATATCACAGCCTGCTCAGCCCGAAGGCTACGGCTGACCTGGCGGTAGCAGAGAAGTAATACAACCTTAGCAGGGGTTATCGTTTCTTCACCCAATACCCATTGCCATACCTTGTGTGTACCCTCCGCCCCAACTGGGCCAACAGGCGGCTGAACGAAGTACAAGAACAGTCTTTCAAGGCAGCGGGATTCTTTTTCTTCAGCACGGTATAAATATCTGCTGCAGACATCAGGCGGGCACCTTGCTCGCCTGCCTCGGCAAACGCAAAGCAGCTGCTTATAAGTTCTTCGGCGGGCGTTATGCGGTAGAACGGACGGTTGGCCGTCTGGATTTCCGCCTCTTCGGTTTTGCTGAACCAGCAACGCTCACCACTGTTCAGTTCGTGCAGCAGTTGGGCATAAAGCTGGGCGTGGTCGATGGGGGTCGTACAGTCGATGGCATGCTCCACTTCCACACAGATAAAACGGCGGCTGCCCGAAAGGTCGGTCAGCAGGTCGCGGCGGTTGCTCGTGCCGATGAACGAGACGATTCTTGGCAAAGCTTCGGCCGAACGGCGGTAGGCACGACGCACACGCAGGTCTTCCATCTGCATCAGGTTCTTCAGCTGGGGCATCCGGCTGGCGGGAAGACGATCAAACTCGTCCAGGTTGATCAGGCCGTAAGAGGCCAGTTTATTCTCCGCCGACGAGGTGTTGGTCAGGTCGAAGCTCTCTGTGAAGTAGTCACGCAGTTCCTTAGGTAGCAGCATACGGCAGAAGGTGGATTTACCTAGGCCCTGTGTGGGGCTGACCAGAAGCGGAGCCACACTGTTGGCCCGGCGACCACGGTTGCCCGAGCCTGTCCACTGGGCGGTTACCGCCAGCATCCAGCGGTGGAAGGCGCGTACCCAGACATCCTTATCGGATACACGTCTTGCCAATTCCGTTATCCGATCTTTGCCGTCCCATGCGGGCAAGTTCCTGAAATAGAGTTCAAAGGGATGGTAGGCTTGTACGTGGTCGGATTCCACATATCGCTTGATGTCACGATCCCAGCACTCCACGCCGTTTTCGATGGCACTGAGAGCGATGCCGTTCAGGATACGGCTGTCTACGGGTGTATAAGTAAGGAGGTGAGACTCATCGGCTTTTTCTGTATTCAGGCGGGCGCATTCCGTCCGTTCCGTCAGCAGGTTGTAGCGGAAAGCATAGTGCAGTTTCAGGTAGCGTGAGAGGCGCTGCATCATCCGTTGCTGTTTCGGTTCCTTTTCTGCCTGCTGTGCTACTGGTTTCTTCGCTTCCACGGCAGAGGGAGCTGTTTCTACCCATTCCGTCACTTCATTCTGTCCGTTCAGTCTGAACATGCGTTTCTCCGCATCTTCCTGCCGGGGTTTCCAGGTCAGGCGGACAGTGAACTCGCCGTCGCCCATCACGAGGAAGGCCTGTCCTTCGGGCAGACTGGAACAAGCACGGTTCAGATCGGCAAGCAGCCGGTCGTACGACGAAACGGATGGTTCTTCACGGAAAAAGAAATCTCTCAGTTGGCAAATCAGATTCATAGACGTATTCTTTTTCTCGTAAAGATACGACATCAGGAAGGCGAAGTCAAGTTTTCTGGAGGAAATAACGGACGATAATCAACCATAATCAACGAAAATCAACATTCTTTGCTTTCACAAGTTAGAAATTGGAGTTCTTTCGAGAGTGAATTCATTGTAATCTTCTGAGAACCTGCTATTTATAGTGAAACCAACTTGATAATGAACCACTCAGCACTTCCCCTTTCAAAACAGTTCACCCCCGTGAAACGTTTCCTTTCACCTTAATTCTCACATTTCAAGCGAGATAGCTAGAAAAATGAATCCGTGAATCCATTTTAGGAGAAATCAGTTTTTCTTTTGGATGCGAAAAATATCACTTTCGTTAAAGCACTGTTTTGTCCATTGCAAAGCAGTGCTTTCTTTCGCCCAAAACAGTGTTTTCCAATAATCGTTTGGGTAGGGGAAGATATGCGAAGATGCTTGGCGTAAACATCTACTTGGCAGTTGTAAAGAGGGACTTGACGGATATAACTATGGACTTGATGAGAATGAAATGCATCTATGAACAGATTAGTTAATCGCACTCAAATTTGACAACCATTTTTAGAGATAGTCATTAAGAGAAAGAGATTCTGAGTAAGTATTTGAGCATTGATTTTACATCGTTAGCTTCCGATACGGGCAAGGTTTCAGTGAAATTGTTAGCCAACGCTCCATGCTTGCCATAATCGTCAAGTTTAATGGCTTCTTGCAGATAGCGTTTTGACCAATGGGATGTGATACTCTGCACCATGTACCAATAACGGGCACGAATATCCTTAACTTGTTGCATAATAATCAAGTTGTGCGTCCAATCCAGATGTTTGATGGGAAGAGTAAAATTGTACTTTCCCAATACATCCTGAGCATTTCTTCATTGGCAGCATAAATCGCCCGTTGTTGGGCTATCAGTACCCGTTGCTTGATTTTGCGAAGCAGTTCCACATAACCGCGAAAGTTTTCTGACGTGTTATCAATTGCTTGTTTACCTGTATTTTAGCCATCATTCCCTTTGATATATTCACAAAGTTACGTTTTTTATAATGCAACACTTTAGTGCACATACAACACCCAACCCACGCAGCGGATAGTTTTAATCTCGATATACGAATCATCCTCGAAGAGTTTGCGAAGTTTGGATATGAATACGTCGAGACTGCGCGAGGCGAAATAATCATCCTCCGTATTCCAGCAACGGCTCAAGATGGCTTCGCGACGAATAATCTCGTTCTTATTCTGAGCTAAGATTTGCAGGATTTTGGCTTCCATCAGTGTCAATACCCGATGCCGGCCGGTACGGTCGTCACGCAGATTGGCGTGTTCGGTATCCAGAGTATAGTGTCCGAACCGGCAAAAACCGGTTTCCGTTCTGCTGCCAACCCCTTCTTTCAGCTTCAGAATAGCTTTCATGTGCGCATCCAGTTCGTCGGCGATGAACGGTTTTTTGATGTAGTTGTTCACGCCCATTTCGTAGCCTTTCCGCACGTCCTTGGGTGAGGTCAGCGCTGAGGCAAACAATACAGGTGTTTCACGATCTATTTCCCGAATGCGTTTCACCATCTCGAAACCGTCCATTCCCGGCATGTCAATGTCGCTGATGATGATGTCGGGCTTGAATTCTTCCCAAACTCTCAGCCCTTCTTCACCGGTAGCAGCTGTACGTACTTCGTAACCGCCGATAATATCTTCCAAACCGCCTTGTATCACATAGCGCAGATTGGCATCATCTTCCACTAATAACAATTTAATCATAGGAACAGCTTTTATTTCAAATTTTGCACCAACAACGGCAAAGATATAACAAATTCGGTATACAGCCCCTCACTGCTGTTTACGAATATACTTCCACCATGCGCCTCCACCACTTGTTGCACAAAGTGAAGTCCCAGGCCGAATCCGGAAGCGCCTTGTTTGCGTTTCCGGCGCCCGGCAGCGCCACGCTCGAATTTATTGAATACCACCTTCTGGTCTTTTTCCGAAATACCTATCCCGTTGTCTCTCACTATGAGAATGGTATGACTGTCGTTGCACGACGAACTGAGGGTGATTTCCACACTCTCTTTGGAATACTTGACGGCATTGTCTATCAGATTATCCAACACCTCCTCCAAATATTCCTCATCGGCATAGACCTCTGTAGCTTGCAAGTCTTTCACAAAGCGTATCGGCTTATCTGCTTTGGCAGTAAACTTATCGACCAGTTTATCTACCATGGGAGCTAATTCGATTTCCTCTTTCTTCATATCCAGCTTATGCTGTTCCAATTTGGAGATTGTCAGCACTTTATTGGTCAACGTCAATAAATGGTCGGCTTCATTCTCGGCGATTTGAAAATACTTCTCTTTTCTTTCCGGCTTACCTTCCAACCGGCCGGTATGCAACAAGTTAAGCGTCATAACGATTGTGGTAAGTGGAGTTTTCATATCGTGAATCATGGCATAAGAGAAATCTTCGCGGATTTTGAAGATTTTATTCATGTGGGATATAATCCTAATTTGATAAATAATACATCCTATTATGAAAATTATCATAACTGCAGTTGCTATGATGAGTAGTTCCATTTGCTTGAAAATGAAACTATACGGATTGATTAAAATTGCTTGTACTTCCAATGAGCCATCCAGCTTTATCGGAATTAATTGTGTCCTGATAATCCCTAAATGCTTCATGTTGCCTTGTCTTGTCGTTTCTATAATACTCCCATCACTTAGTTTATCAATATATAAGTAAGTATCTATATTGTGTTGTAAAAGCATTTGCCTATAAATGGAATCCAAGCTATTTATATTACAAGTGATACCATATTCTCCTAAACTTTCCAATAAGTATGTAGATTCAGGAGAGTTTTTCTCATTTTCAGTTCTTGGTGCTCCAAGGAAATCTATTCCTTTAGGAAGTTCGGAGAAATGCGACGTAGCCTCCTTGAAAGAAGCTGCTTCAAATAATTCCTTAATAGTATTTTCAAACTGATTCATCAATAGATCAAACGAGTTCTTGAGCCAAATATATTGTAATATAAATACTAATAATACAGCTATAACGGTTATAGTTCTAATATAAATATGCTTCATTGTAATCCAATAACATTATGATAACAAAATGGTAACTATTGGTAAAATGTGAAGAGCCTATATTTGCAAATGTAACTTTAAAAAATGAGATAACATGGAAAATAGCAAAAAAAAATTAAGCGAATTATCTTTTAAGCAATGTCTGGAAATTTATGGCGGAGAAGTAGTCTTAGTAGGTTGGAAAGAAGTTAACGGAGTTTGGGTAGCTGTTTATCGAGATGAATAAGAAACACTTCTCACTATGATAACATAACATTAACATAGAAACAACTTTCATTATCTGCCCTATGACTTACTTTTGCGACAGAAATAACGACATATTAGATTCTAAAGTATGAACAATTTATTAAAACAAAATAGCTTTTACCGTTTCTCATACGAGAACAAGAAATATGTATTCTTTTCCGGTAGTCAACGGATTTTAGAGATCGGCAATCCACTTATGGATGCCTATTTCACCCTTTGTACCGGGGATGAAACAGCCGACAAGATCTCCGACAATGAGATTGCACAAATTACCGCTACGTTGAACTCCCTTTGCACACCGCCCAAGCATCCGGCAACCGAACCCCGACAAGACATGCTGACGCTGAACGTGACGCATGGATGCAACATGGCCTGCAAATATTGCTTCGCATCCACAACGCAGGACAGGAAAGAAGTAATGTCTTTGTCAGTAGCCCGGAAAGCGATAGAAAATATGCTGAAGGCTAACCCTGCAAGCGGTCAATATACGATTTACTTTTTCGGAGGAGAACCTTTGCTACACAAATCTTTTCTACACGAGGTTGTGGCAATGGCTAAAGAAGAAATAGTTGGAAAACGTGGTAAAAAGGTGATATTTTTAGTCAACACCAACGGAACGCTGATTGACGAAAGCCTGTTACGACTGTTCAAAGAAGAAAAGTTCACTGTTACTGTCAGCATGGATGGTCCGGAAGACATAAACGATGAAAACCGGATTTTCACCAACAGAAGAGGAAGTTACAGACGAATTATCAGGAACATTGAGAAACTGAAAGAACATCACATCCGCTTCAATATCCGTGCAACCATCCATCCCAATACCCGAAAGTTGTTCAAGATAATCCGCTTCTTCGAAACCCTGAAAGTGCCCTACTCCTATGCATTCACCATGGATTCCGGAACAGAAAGGAAATACACTTTCGACTTTGGAGAAATTGACCTCGACAGGCTCGACCAACAGTTAGCCGAATGTATAGCCTATCTGGTTGCGAAACGGATGAAAGGAGAACCAATATACAACCTGGACTTTTGCAACGGACTGAAAACACTGAAAGACAAAACTGTACGTCTGCAAGGATGCAGCGCAGGCAGAAGCAATCTGATAGTGGACGAGCAAGGACGTTATTATGCCTGTCAGAACATGCTTCCCCTTCGGGAAACAAGCCTGGGCGACGTAAACAGCGGCATTCAGGAAAACCGGTTGAATGAATTCCGTTCCCAAGACGTAGCACAACTTGACAACTGCCGGCAATGCTGGGCCAGATACTTGTGCGGGGGATCCTGTCTGAACGAACGCTACCTGCACGGAAGCCAATCAGTCTACATAAACATGAAGTGCCGGTTAATTCGGACGATTTGGAAACACCGAATACACTCTTACATTGCATTAGAGAGTTTTATTAACAATATGTCTAACTAACTAAATTTTATCGAATTATGAAAAGTTTAAAAGATTGGGGACTTGTTCCCATTGAGAAAGAAACCTTAGTTGCAACTATTGGCGGTGGATATCCCAATAATCCAGGGCTTAATCCCATAGGACCTCCAATTGTTTGCTGTTACAACATCCCACCTATGACTGAAGAGGAAGGATTATTGTTCCCATGGTTAAATCCTAAACTATAGAAGAAAAGTTATGCAAAGAAAATGTCCACATTGCCACAATACCATCGATCTTAGAACAAGATTGTTATATTGTTGGCACGGAACAAATTATCCCATACAATGCCAACAATGTGGGAAGACACTCCATCCTTCCAAAGAGCCATTACCATTTTGGACGTGTTTTTGCATAGGGGCACTATCTTCCTATTTATCCTTTTGGATATACATTAAATTTATAGAAGACCATTTCCTTCATGCAATTGGTTTCGGAGCATGTATGTCAGCTATAGCCATACTAATCATAGGTATCATAGTTGTCAGAAAAATCGAGTTCAGATAAGTTTTAATAGGTTGCAGAACCAAAATATTAACAATTCAATTATTTATCAAGTCATGAAAAATGTAATTAAAAAAGTGACAGCCCTTTCATTGGTTGTAGGATTATGCATCAGTTCATCTTTATTGGTTAATAGAAAAACGAACAAAGTAAGTGAATTATATGCCGGTATCGGATATTTGGCTGCAAAAAATGGTGCTAGTGCAGAAGCCGGACTTGCTATTTCAGTAATAGGAGTTGCAGATGCGACTTTACAAGGAGCAGCTTGGGGCATGGCATTTGGGAATGTTGCAGGAGCCGTAGCAGGCGCAACAGTCGGCTTGTAAAACAGTATAGACACATTTATTCCGTTCCCCACAAAAATATTCACCTCAATAATACTCAAACTGATAAGTATAAAAGCTTATCACTGAATATACAGTGGATATTCGCTATATTTTTGTGCCAAAGCCAAAATTTATCTTATCCATTTCCCCGCATTGGAATATGAATATCATAGTATTTGGTTTTGGCACTGCTATCTACCTCCCCGAATATGAAAGAAAAAAAGTGTCAAATCATAATATGTATAAGCTTCTTGGTGTACGCAATAGGATTCCTAATTGGATTAATTGTTGAATATTCATTTATAGATACAGCATCATCCTCTATTTCAGACTATCAAAAGCTTCTTACAATTCACAATGAATCTC
>CHCFR05602__coassemble_190_pt1 | contig 47789 bp, 37 predicted proteins | sample CHCFR05602__metabat2_low_PE_022 | metagenome-assembled genome bin CHCFR05602 | reverse complement strand
TGAAGCATATCCATTGACAAGTTTACTTGCTGATATGAGCGATGTGGAAAAAGCTGTATGGAACAGTGCTATTGCAAATAACTCAGTAGAATTAACTGTAATTGGTGGAGAAGGTGATAACAATCAGGGTGATGACAATGACAATATGGGTCATAACGTTCGTTATGCTGTTGATACGAAGAACAATACAATCACATTCCAATTCTGTGTATCTGAAGGATATCCATATAATTTCAGCTTAAATAATGCATATCAATTGACTTTGACAGTTAACGATCAGGATACTCAAACTCCTGTAGCTTCTATCATCCTGCCGTTCGAATTCACTCAGCCGACTCTGGATATCACTCGCGTAAACGGTGAAAAGGCCCTGTGGAATGACAAGAAGAATGTATTGAGCATCTATGGTGATAAGGTAGCTATTGAAGATCAGATTGGAATGGCTGTTCCATTCTTTGAGGCATTTACAACTGCTTATGAAAAACAATATAGCAAATTTGGACCGACAGCTCAATATTATACATTGACTAGTGGTGCTGATGATATGGATCCGTCATTCAACTATTGGGGATATACAGTTTTGGGTAAGGACTATCTGGCATTGGATAACGAACCTTTGACAAGCATTGTTTACTCTGGTAATGCATCGCAGTGGAATACTTATACAATTAATTCTGTTGGCGCTGGTATTCCGGTTAAGGCTGACTACACATTCTATGGTGTATATCCTGCAACAGACGAACAAGTTTCTGACTTTACGTTGAGATTTGCAAGCTTGCTGGGTGATGCAACGTCAGTTAAGGCAAACGGTGAATTTACTTCTAACAATGTAACTCGCGAAGTGATTTTGACTGATGCCAACTTCACATTGACCGATGCACTGGGTGACACATTCTATCTGTTCGATGGCGTTAAGTCTGATGGCAACGTCGACAAGCGTTCTGATATGAACCTCCGTCAGGGATTTGAAGAAGGTACAGAAGGTTTTGAAACGAACTTTACATTAGCTACCACAGGTATTAAGGCATACTATTATAAGAATGGTTCTAAGCAGAATATTCCTGTAACGGTAGGTGTTGAAGATACTAATGCTACTTTAGTTACTAATAATAACACTAAGACTAGAGCTTGGGAACCGGGAACTATTAGCGCAACGGATGTTATTGTAACGGATCTTCCTGCTACTGAAGCTATTAAACCTAACTTTGCAGCAATTCCTGGTGGTATTATGATTCAATTGCCGTCATTTGTAGGTACAACAGAACCTGTTACTATCGAATTTGAGTTGATTGACGTATTCGGTGTAACTAAGACTCTGTCTGTAACAGTTAAGGCCGCGAAGTAAGAAGGTCTCTAACGTGAGTGTATGGCTTTTGCCATTCCTCTAGAATAAAAGATTGAGGGTGTATCCAGTTGGGTGCACCCTCTTTGTTTTTTGTACTTTGAATGCTGTAAGCCTATTTGCATTGACGAGAAAACTGGTTAACTTTTAGACGTGATCATGCTCTATTTTTTCACTTTCTAACGCCGTGCTTCCTTACCCTCTGACGAAGCACTTTCTTGTACCCTGACGAAGCACTGTGTCAGAGAGCAAGGAAGCGCCGTGTTAACCCCTCATCTTGTATAGTGTGGCGGCTTCGGTTGTTGGGGGGTGGAGGAAGATGGATTGCCGTGTGCCGGATAAAAGCTTAAAAACTGTGTTTTCATTTGCCTATGCTTTTACCTTTTTATATATTTGTTTCCAAAATGCCACGATTATGAAATATCCCATTGGAATCCAGAGTTTTGACCGTATCATCGAAGACGGCTATGTCTATGTAGACAAGACTGCGTTGATTTATCAGCTGACACACGAGAGCAGCATCTATTTCTTGAGCCGTCCCCGCCGCTTCGGCAAGAGCCTGCTGGTGTCTACGCTGGAGAATTATTTTTTGGGGCGTAAGGAGTTGTTCCATGGACTGGCTATCGAAAAGTTGGAAAAGGAATGGGCGGTGCATCCCGTGTTTCATGTGGATTTCAATGGGGCTGTTTTCAGTGACGTCGGCCAGCTGGAAGAGATGCTGCGTGACTATGTGGAAAGTTGGGAGAGGGACTACGGTCTGTTACCCAACAAGGATTTGGGAATGGGGCTTCGTTTCCGCAATGTGCTCCATGCCGCGCACGTACAGACCGGGCGTCGTGCTGTGGTTCTGATCGACGAGTATGACAAACCGATTCTGGACGTTCTGGATGGGGATGCTTCGCTGGAAGACCGTCACCGCAATGTGCTGAAGGCATTTTATTCAGTGTTCAAGGCCGCAGACCGCGACTTGCAGTTCGTCCTGCTGACAGGTGTGACGAAGTTCTCGCAGGTGAGCGTATTCAGCGGTTTCAACCAGCCTAAGGATATCAGCATGGACGGGCGTTACGAGACGCTTTGCGGCATCACGCAGGAAGAGATCGACCGTTATTTCCCCGAACCCATCGCCGACATGGCCGTGGACTACCGCTGTACGCCGGAGGAAATGAAGCAGCGGCTGAAACTGCAGTATGACGGCTATCACTTCAGCGATCGTTTGACGGATGTTTACAATCCCTTCAGCCTGCTAAATGCGTTGGACAGTCGTCGGGTTTATGATTACTGGTTCCGTTCGGGTACTCCCACATACCTGATCCGCCTGTTGGTCCATTTCAACGAGAACATGAACGAACTGACGGGCAAGTATTACCGTCCCGAGGAGTTTGTGGACTACAAGGCCGACGTGGAACGTCCGCTGCCCATGATCTTCCAAAGTGGGTACCTGACCATCAAGAATTATAATTTTCAATTCAATACCTTCCTGCTGGACTTCCCCAACAACGAGGTGAAGAACGGTTTCCTGACGATGCTTGCCACGTCGTATCTGCAACCTCGGGAGGAAATGGGTGCTTGGATACGTAGTGTGGTCATGGCACTGCAGACAGGCGATATCGACCGCCTTCGCAGCCTGTTCACGTCTTTCCTGGCCAGTATCCCCTATACGATGCGTCGGAAGGAAGACGAGGCGGAGCGTGAACGCTATTTCCAGTACACGTTTTACCTCATCATGCGCTTGGTGAGCGTCTACACCGTTTATGTGGAGAAGGTACAGAGCCAGGGACGTGTGGATTGTGTAGTTGAGACTCCTCAGTATGTCTATATTTTTGAGTTCAAGCTGGACGGTACGGCTGCCGAGGCTTTGCTGCAAATTGAGGACAAAGGATATGCCCGGGAGTATGCGTGCGATATGAGAAAACTGTATAAGATAGGTGCGGCTTTTTCTTCAGAAACAGGGACTATCAGTGATTGGCAGGTTGTGGACGATTAATATTAGGAAACATTTCCGCCTAAAATTTGCTCGTTTCCCGAATAAATCGTTACTTTGCACAAATTTTGGAAAGTAATATGCAATCACAGGAAATGGGTACCAGTTCTTATTTCAGTTCGGATGATTTTCATTCGCCGGCTGGTGGTTTCTTCGTTTCCGGTAAGATATTAGTTCTTTGGTAAATGCGTTGTCCGTTGTCGGGTGACGCATTTTTTTTATTCAAAAGCAGACTGAAGCTATTTTAAAACAACTTATAAAGAGAAAAAATGAAGAACGATTTGAAGAAAGTGCTCGTCTTGGGTTCAGGTGCGCTCAAGATCGGTCAGGCCGGAGAGTTCGACTACTCCGGTTCGCAGGCGCTGAAAGCGTTGCGTGAAGAAGGTATCAGCTCCGTGCTGGTGAACCCCAACATCGCTACCATCCAGACTTCGGAAGGTATCGCCGATCAGGTTTACTTCCTGCCGGTGACTCCTTATTTCGTGGAAGAAATCATCAAGAAGGAACGTCCCGACGGCATTTTGCTGGCTTTCGGTGGACAAACGGCGTTGAACTGCGGTACGGAACTCTATCAGAAGGGCATTCTCGAAAAATACGGTGTACGTGTGTTGGGTACCTCGGTAGAGGCTATCATGTACACTGAAGACCGTGACCTCTTCGTGAAGAAACTCAACGAAATACCGATGAAGACGCCCAAGAGCCACGCGGTAGAGAGCATGGAAGATGCTTTGAAGGCTGCCCGTGAAATCGGTTATCCTGTCATGGTACGTTCGGCTTACGCCCTGGGTGGTCTTGGTAGTGGTATCTGCCCCGACGAAGAAGCCTTCATTAAGCTGGCCGAAAGTTCGTTCACTTTCTCCAAACAGATTCTGGTAGAAGAGTCGCTGAAAGGCTGGAAAGAAATTGAGTTTGAAGTAATCCGCGACGCCAACGACCACTGCTTCACCGTGGCCAGCATGGAGAACTTCGACCCGCTGGGTATCCACACGGGTGAGTCTATCGTAGTGGCTCCTACCTGTTCGCTCACCAATGAGCAGGTGGAGATGTTGCAGGATCTGTCGCGCAAGTGTATCCGTCACCTGGGTATTGTAGGCGAGTGTAATATTCAGTATGCTTTCAACGCCGAGACTAATGATTACCGTGTCATCGAGGTGAATGCTCGTCTGAGCCGTTCTTCTGCTTTGGCTTCCAAGGCTACAGGTTATCCGTTGGCGTTTGTGGCTGCCAAGATTGCTTTGGGTTACACGCTCGACCAGATTGGCGAGATGGGTACGCCTAACTCAGCTTACGTAGCACCGCAGCTTGATTATTTGATCTGTAAGATTCCCCGTTGGGACTTGACGAAGTTTGTCGGTGTAAGCCGCGAAATCGGTTCCAGCATGAAGTCTGTGGGTGAAATCATGTCTATCGGCCGTTCCTTCGAAGAAATCATCCAGAAGGGGCTGCGTATGATCGGTCAGGGCATGCACGGCTTTGTGGGCAACGACGGCACCCACTTCGACGACCTCGACCATGAATTGTCTCATCCGACAGATCTGCGTATCTTCGCTATCGCACAGGCGCTGGAAGAGGGCTACACCATCGATCGCATCTACGAACTGACCAAGATCGATCCCTGGTTCCTGGGTAAGCTGAAGAATATTGTTGACTACAAGCATAAGCTTTCTCAGTATAATAAGGTAGAGGATCTGCCTGCCGACGTACTCCGTGAAGCTAAGGTATTGGGCTTCTCCGACTTCCAGATTGCCCGCTTCGTGCTTCATCCTACAGGAAACATGGAGAAGGAAAACCTTATGGTGCGTGCCCGTCGTAAGGAATTGGGTATTCTGCCGGCTGTGAAGCGTATTAATACGGTGGCCAGCGAACATCCCGAATTGACCAACTACCTCTACATGACCTACGCTGTCGAGGGTTACGATGTGAACTACTACAAGAACGAAAAGTCCGTTGTCGTGCTTGGTTCGGGTGCTTACCGCATCGGCTCCAGCGTTGAGTTCGACTGGTGTTCGGTGAATGCCATTCAGACGGCTCGCAAGCTGGGTTACAAGTCCATCATGATCAACTATAATCCTGAGACCGTATCTACTGACTACGATATGTGCGACCGCCTCTACTTCGACGAGTTGTCGTTTGAACGCGTACTCGATGTTATCGACCTTGAGCAGCCGCGTGGTGTCATCGTATCCGTGGGTGGTCAGATACCGAACAACCTGGCTATGAAACTCTATCGCCAGTCGGTACCTGTATTGGGTACTTCTCCGATATCTATCGACCGTGCCGAGAACCGCAACAAGTTCTCCCACATGCTCGACCAGCTGGGCATCGACCAGCCTGCATGGCAGGAGCTGACTAGCCTTGAAGACGTGAAGGGCTTCGTGGCCAAGGTGGGTTATCCCGTTCTGGTGCGTCCGTCTTATGTTCTTTCGGGTGCAGCTATGAACGTATGCTATGACGAAGACGAGTTGCAAGAGTTCTTGAAGATGGCTGCCGAGGTGTCCAAGGAATATCCTGTAGTCGTATCACAGTTCTTGCAGAATACCAAGGAAATCGAGTTTGATGCCGTGGCACAGAACGGTGAGATTGTAGAATATGCCATCTCCGAGCACGTTGAGTTTGCCGGTGTACACTCGGGCGACGCCACGCTGGTGTTCCCTGCCCAGAAGATCTACTTCGCAACAGCTCGCCGCATCAAGAAGATCAGCCGTCAGATTGCTAAGGAGCTGAACATCTCCGGACCGTTCAACATTCAGTTCCTGGCACGTAACAACGAGGTGAAGGTCATCGAGTGTAATCTCCGTGCTTCCCGTTCGTTCCCCTTCGTCAGCAAGGTGTTGAAGCGCAACTTCATCGAGACTGCTACAAAGATTATGCTCGACGCCCCCTTCACCAAGCCCGACAAGTCGGCCTACGACATTGACTGGATTGGTGTGAAGGCCAGCCAGTTCTCCTTCTCCCGCCTGCACAAGGCAGACCCCGTGCTGGGTGTCGACATGTCGTCCACGGGTGAGGTAGGTTGCATCGGCGACGATTTCTCCGAGGCCCTGCTCAACGCCATGATAGCTACCGGCTTCAAGATACCTGCTCCTGAGAAGGGCGTGATGTTCTCCAGCGGTGCTATGAAGTCCAAAGTTGATCTGCTCGATGCCAGCCGTATGCTTTATGCCAAGGGATATAAGATTTACGCCACGGCCGGTACGGCTGCCTTCCTCAATGCCCACGGCGTAGACACCGTACCCGTGTTCTGGCCCGACGAGCGTCCCGATGCCGAGAATAACGTGATGAAGATGATTTCCGAACACAAATTCGACCTCATCGTCAACATCCCGAAGAACCACACTAAGCGCGAGCTGACCAACGGTTACAAGATCCGTCGTGGCGCCATCGACCACAACATCCCGTTGATTACGAATGCCCGCCTGGCCAGTGCCTTCATCGAGGCTTTCTGTAGCATGAAGCTGGAAGACATCCAGATCAAGAGCTGGCAAGAATACAAATAATTTGCAAACTTAAGATTCTGATGAAGAGTGTATCCGCACGGGGTACACTCTTTTTTTATCGCTCAAAGAATGGTTCTGTTTTTATGTTTGTGTATTGATAAAATAATTCTTGTATGATTTTTTATCCATAATGTGTTTGATGTTTCGTTTGGTTTATTTATTTTTGCTTTTACAAAGAAAATATTTGCCCTGGAGAGAACCGGGTTTGAACTCGTACGGAACGAGTTTTTGCAAGAATGCTAATTAAAAACGCTGTAATATGAAACTAAAGATTTGTTTATCTGCTATTCTCTTGGCCATAGTGTCTTTGAGTGTGTTTTCATCAGAACCCTTTGAGTACCAGATTGTAGGTGCAGGAAGTGGAACTCAAGGTAATTATCTGGTTAAAGTATTTGTCATTTCGAAAAAAAACAAGCCGGATGTCGATTTGTTGAAAAAGTGTGCCGTCCATGGCGTCTTGTTTAAAGGCTTTTCCGATCAACAATCTCGGATGAGCCAGAAACCGCTTGCAGGGAGCGCCCTTTCTGAACAGGAACATTCGGATTTTTTTGTGCCGTTCTTTCAGGACGGAGGTGCTTATTCGAACTATGTCGATTTGGTTGTCGCTCAATATGACATTGTGAAGATGGCAAAAAAAGAATATCGTATAGGAGCTACTTTCTCGGTTGCTAAAGAACAATTGCGCAAAGATCTTGAAAAGGCAGGCGTGATAAAGGGGCTTGCTTCCGGTTTCTAAGTCTCAATTTAAATATGTAAAGGATATGAAAAAACTGCGTGTGGTTTTAGTTTTGATAGGAATGTGTGCTGCATTTGCAGCATGTAAATCTCCTTCAGTAAACGCATTTTATACGTTCGATACTGAATGTATGGGTAGTGAAATGGATGGAAGTGTGGTACTTCGTGCATGGGGACAGGGCCATTCTCGTTCTGCTGCAATGGAGCAGGCGAAAAAACAGGCTGTCTATGATGTTATTTTCGAAGGGGTTCGTAAAGGACAATGTAATTTCAAACCACTTCTTTTTGAAGTAAATGCAAGGGAAAAATACCAGGCTTATTTTGATAAATTCTTTAGTAAGGGCGGGGACTATGAACAATTCCTGAAAATGGATGCTACCAAAATGGGCTCCGGTGTTAAAGCTGAGAGCAAAACACGTGATTCGTATGCCCTAGTAGTTCGAGTGTTACGTGCTGATTTAGAGAAAAAATTAATTGCTGACAATATATTAGAAAAGTAAGGATATGAGGAAATTTTTGATTCTTTTATTGCTTGGGTTTGTTTGTGCACAGATTGCATCCGCTCAGGCTAAGAAACCGACAATTATGGTAATCCCGGCGGACGCCTGGTGTGCGGCCAATCACTATATGCGTTCTTATGAGGCTCAGGGCATCAAGACCGATGTGCCTGACTATAAGGCTGCTTTGCAGAATGATATCGATTTGTTGAATGTCATCACGAAGATTGGAGAATTGATGGCTGAGCGGGGCTTCCCGTTGAAAGATTTGTCTTCCACAATTCGTAGTATGGAGCAGTCTTCTGCGGAAAATCAGATGTTGACCAGTTCCACTTCCGGTGCTTCCTTGGCAGAAACTCCTTATGAGCAGCTGCTGAATAGAGCTAAGGCGGATATTTTGATTGAGTTGGTTTGGAAAATGAATGTGACAGGCCCCAAGCGTTCTGTTACCTATACTTTGCGCGGATTGGATGCTTATACCAATAAGCAGATTGCGGCGGCTTCGGGTACGGGTGAACCTTCGCTGGCTGCTGAAACGCCGGTACTGCTGGAAGAAGCGGTGCTGAACAATATGGACAATTTTGCAGCCCAGTTGCAGGCTCATTTCGATGACCTGTTGACTAACGGACGCGAAGTTAACATGGAGATTCTTGTATTCGATAATGGGTCAGGACAAAATCTGGAGAGTGAATTCGACGGCGAAATGTTGACGGATATCATTGATGAATGGATGTATAACAATACGCAGGAGCATCGTTACAATATTTCAGACGCAACAGAAAATCGAATGTTGCTGGAGCAAGTACGTATCCCTTTGTATCGGAGCAACGGTATGCCTATGGATACCCGTAGTTTTGCCAATAACTTGCGACGTTTTCTTCGGGGCGCCCCTTACAATGTGGAGTGTAAGCTTCTGACGAAAGGGTTGGGTAAGGCCATATTGGTTATCGGTGAAAAATAAAATAGTGTTTCGTTGTTGGAAATCTATAAAATGAAACTTTATGAAACAGACATCTTTTATATTTATATTGTTGTTGCTGTTGGGGGTGAAAGGTTATTCACAGGATTGTGACATACAGCTGATGGCAATCAACGCAGGAGATGATAAAACGCCGTCTGCTGCTAATGAGTATTTGTTCAATCGCTTATGCACTGCTGTCAATGGTGAGGGAATTGCAGCTACAGGGCGCTATGCGCAATTCTTTATTGCTGCTAAGGCGTTGCCGATTTATGAGCAGGTAGTTCCCGGTGCTCCGGCTAAGACAGCGCTGACGTTGTCGTTGAGTCTGTATATTGGCGATTATTTCGGTGAGAAAGTGTTTGATCGTATTTCGATAGAAATCAAAGGAGTAGGTGAGAGCCGTGAAAGGGCTTTCCTGAATGCCTATCGTGCGCTAAATGGCAATAATAAGCAGATTGCTGATTTTTTACAGAGAGGCAAAGAACGTATTATGAATTATTATAATACGGAATATGGTAATATCATAAAGGAGGCGAAACGTGCCGCTCAGTTGCGTGACTATCCACGTGCGTTGTTTCTGCTGAGTTCAGTTCCCGTATGTTGCAAAGGTTATGAGCAAGTATCGGGGGAACTGGTGAAATCGTATAAGGAGTATATTAATTACAGTTGTGACAAACTGTTGATGGAGGCCCGCAATGCCTGGGCGGCTAGTCCTGACCGGGATGGTGCAGAGCTGGTAGGCGAAATCCTGAACCAACTGGAGCCGGACGCTGCATGTTATGATGAGGCAATGTCGCTTTACAAGGAGGTGAAAGCCAAAGTTAAAGATGATTGGAATTTCGAAATGCGTCAGAAGTATACCGATGCAGTTAGTATCCGCAAGCAGGTTATTGAAGCAGCTAGAGCCGTCGGTGTAGCCTATGGCAATGGGCAGCAGCCTAAAACAACAAATATTATGTGGTTGAGATAATACATTATTCTATGAAAATACATTGTAGATTTCTATTTCTGGCAGTAGCCTGTTTGGGGCTGTTTGTCAGTGCAGGTGCGCAGAATCTGCGTCCACAGGCTAATGAGAAAGGAAAGTTTGGTTATGTGGACGAAAATGGAAAGAAGGTGATATCCTATAAATATACCGAGGCTTATCCTTTTGAAGAAGGACTGGCCAAAGTGAAGAAGGGAGACAAATACGGCTTTATCGACCCAAATGGGAAAGCCGTAGGAAAGATAAAGTATACGCTGATTCTGCCTTTTACAGGATCGTTTTGCCGTGTAGCGGTAGGAGGAACCTACAAAGGTGGCATCTTGAAAGGTGCTAAATGGGGCTTCCTGAACAAACGTGGGGAGGAAATTCTAACACCAGAATATGATGAAATTGGAGAGTTTGAAGATGGTGTGGCTTATGTTATTAAGGGGAAAAAATATGGATTGGTTGACGAGCACGCAAAATTCCTGTTGGAGCCTAAATATACGGCTGTAGGTTTGTTCGATAAGTTCGGTCATTGCTGGTTTGCCGTTTCAGGAAAGATAGATAAGAAGACAGGCAAATTGAGTAACGCCAAATATGGAATGATCAACCGCGAAGGAGATGTCATCGTTCCTGCTAAATACCTTTCATTGGGCTATTTTTACAAATACAAAACGAAAAACAGTCTGGGCGTGGTGGACTGTCCGGCTTCTGTATCAGACATGTATGGTAGATATGCATTGCAAAGACCGTTGAGCCGTTTGTATGATTCGGGACATTATTATAACGTTCAATTATCTTCCTTGCAGAACAAACAGGCTGCTGATAGCTTGCGGGCTGCTCTGGAGAACACGGAATTTTTCATAGACGGGAACTATCTGTTTTTCAGGAAGGGTACATTGAAATATGGAGTAATGGACGGCCGGGGCGAAATTCTGATACCGGAGAAGGATTTCAATGTGGTTCACTGTCCGTCCAATGGAGTTGCTTTGGTGGGCAAGATGAAGAAGAAGAAACTTAATTATGGTTATTATAATGTAGAATCCGGTTATCTGAAAACTTTTGGCGAGGATGAAATTCTGGCATCTTATGCGGATGGGCTTGGAAAAATACAGAACAAGAATGATCAAAGCGCTTATTTTGTAGACAAATCGGGCAATCGCGTCACGGATGTCTATCGCTTGGCTTTAAATTTTGAAGACGGCCTTTGCATTGTCCAGGATAATAGTAGTAGAAAATTCGGAGTGATTAATAATGAAGGGAAGAATGTGGTTCCGTTTGAATATGACAATGTGAAAACTGCTTTCAAGGATGGTTGTTTGGGCGTTTGCAAGTCGGGTAAATGGGGCTTTGCAGATCAGACTGGCAAGATCGTCATTCCTCTGGTTTATGACAATGTGGCGGATTTCGGATATGGCTGGGCTTGTGTGCAAGGGAAAGGCCAGAAGTGGGGGATGATTGATAAGAACAATCGCGAAGTTATTCCTTTTTCTTGGAACGACCTGAAACTGGTGGAAGAATCTAACCCTCCCTACGTTTGGGGAAAGGACGGTGGTTCCTGGTACTGTTATGATGTAAAGAAGAAGGCGTTGGCTTTTACCGAAGGTTTTGAAGATGTTGCTAACTTTAAGGATGGTTTTGCTAATGTGAAACAGGGAGGCAAATTTGGCATGATTAACGTGAAGGGCGAGATTGTTGTTCCTTGTAAAATGGACAATTTTGGCCGTCTGAAAAATGCTTTGGATTATATGAAGAAACTGGGTAAGTCTTCATTGAACGATACGGATGCTTTCCGCTTGAATATCTATGCAGACAGTTCGGTCAATGGATATGAGATTACGGACAAGATACCAGACGAGAAGTGGGATTATTAATAAAGGAATATAATGATAAGGAATATGAGAAATATGGTTCTGGCTTTATTGCTGGCTGTCATTCCTGCTGTGACAGGGATATGTGCGCAGGTTGACTCTGTGCAGATGGATTATCGGCGGAGTTCTCTATACAGTATTCTGGTCAACCATAATGACCAGAAGTTTGCTCGGGAAATCAGTGATGTTTTCCTTCAGATTCCGACGCCGGACAAGTATAATGAGCATAATTTGTCGGTACGGGTCGTTTCGATGGACCGGAAATTGAAGGACCTGAATGTTGTGGACAATTTTGTGCAGAACAACGGGATTGCTTCCCGTATGGTTGCCAGATGGTTCAATCGCGACCCTTTGACAGGGGCTTGTGACGTCGAACTGGTAAAGTCGCGTGGACTTTATGACGCGAGCGAATTCGACAAGGAATTGGCTGCCCGTTCCCAGCGGGGTATGGCGATGCTGGAAGATGCAGGTGAAGACCTGATTGGCAATTCTTTTTTAGTGGTGAATGATATCCGCTATGTAGACAGGGAAAAGACCGGGCAGGCCATTGGCACAGCGTTTAGAATATTGGGTGCTGTAGCTGGAGCTGCTTTGCAGACTGATGCTTTTTCCGATTTGGGAGACTCGATGGGCGACATGATGGAAACGTTGAAAGGATTCAAGGTGAATGTTGTTACCCATTTGTATCAACTGGTGTGGGATGAAGAAACGGCGATGGCCTTTTATCGCGACTGCTATACCAGTCAGCCGGATGAGACGAAGAAGGCAGCTTTTGAGCGTAATCGCGAAAACTTCAAAATGAAATACATCGGCATGCAGAAAAGCAGCGGTAAGGATGTTTCCTTCCTGGGAGTCAATCTGGACGATCCTGAACAGATGATCCGTAAAGCCTGCCAGCGTGCCATTGACGAGAATATAGCCTCTCTGCAACAGAATTTTGAAGTTTTCCAGGTGAAAACGCCGCTTACGAATGTCGAGCCGATTTGTGCTCAAATCGGGATGAAAGAGGGTATTACCGAAAAGTCCCGTTTTGAGGTGTTGGAAGCCGTTATGGAAGATAATCGTGTCCGTTATAAGAAGGTAGGCGAAATCAAACCCGTGCCCGGGATGATTTGGGATAACCGCTATATGGCCAAGGAAGAAGGGGCTGTCGGTGCTGACCTCGGACAGACTACTTTCAAGAAGGTGAGCGGCAGAGACTTCTATCCGGGTATGTTAATTCGTGAAATCAAATAAAAGGAGGACTGGATATGAGAAAGTTTACAGTGTTATTGGTTGCTCTTTTTTGTACAGTTTCAATGTCTGCCCAGAGCTGGTTTGCAGATGACGGTGGAGCTGACATGCAGAGGAGCCAATGGAGCATAGATGCCGGCATCGGTAAAATGGCCGATGTCAATGGCGGTGTCGGTTTTATGGCCGGTTTGCGTTATCAGTATAACGTTCATCGTTTTTTGGGATGGGACGTGTTGGGCGTCAATTATGTAGGACAGACTCTCAAAGGCGAAGGCTTGGGGCCCAGTATATTGCAGGGCATGATGGGTGTGCGTGCGAAGACGCCCGCCATTTATGAGGACATTGCTGCCTATTTGGGCCTGCGGATGGGATATGGCTATGATTTCTATATGGAAGACGGCGGTCTGGCACTCGAAGTGAATGTGGGGCTGCACGTCACTCCTCACGTCAGTGTGGGTTATGTTTTCAACATGCAGAAAGTGAACCTGCCTCTTCTGTCCTTTAAGTATAAGTTTCATGGGCTGAGGTTGGGCTATACATTCTGATGTCCGATAAATGACAATTCCCTCTGGGTTCCCATGAGGAGAGGGAAGAGGGAGGGTGACTCAAAATAGAAAGGTATAATCAAAACGCAATGTCATCCTGAACGAAGTGAAGGATCTCAATACACAAACAGCTGTTTTTGAGATCCTTCACTGTGCTTTTTGGGGGGCATGCCCGCCGGGACAAGGGGGCGGCAGGGCAGGAAAAAACGGCTTCGCCTTCCTCCTGTCCGGTTATGGGAACTGCCTTCCGCATGGATTGGCTAATTATTTGAGAAAAAAACAGGCTTTTATTTGCAGATATCAAAAAATGTCGTACCTTTGCAGCGCTTTTGAAACGAAAGTGACGGGCGTTTAGCTCAGCTGGTTCAGAGCATCTGCCTTACAAGCAGAGGGTCGGCGGTTCGAATCCGTCAACGCCCACAAAAATAAACCTTCACTTTCGTTATTCAACTATCGGGCGTTTAGCTCAGCTGGTTCAGAGCATCTGCCTTACAAGCAGAGGGTCGGCGGTTCGAATCCGTCAACGCCCACTTCCGACAGAGACTGCATCATAAGAATGATGTGGTCTTTTTTATTTTCTACCTTTAATAAAAGCCTGCGGTCTGGAATTAATGTTATCTTTGTGGCAGGTATAGTTCCTTTATTATTATAATATTTTACGAACGATGAAGCGTAGTAGTATTTGGAAAGCTACCCTTGGGGCAGTATGTATGGGCGGATTGTGTGCAGCCTGCACTACCCGTCCGGAGATTCATATTACGGGATCCGTGCGTCATGCGGATGGGGCACTTCTGGTTTGCCTGCGGTCGGTTGGCGGAATGTTCAATTCGCAGACGTTTGATACGTTGAAGTTGCAGGCGGACAGCACGTTCACGCTGACGCTGCCCGGAGGAGAATACGAGCGGGTTCAGTTCTATCTGTATGGAAAGAAGAAAATGGGTTCACTTCTTGCCAAGGAAGGAACGATGCGGATCGAGTTGGACGGATGGGCCGAAAAGCCGATGACCATTACCGAAGGGCAGGATGACAAGACGGTCCGTGTGGCGGAACTGCTGGACCAGCTGTACGAGGATGTGTTCGCCATCCGTGCACGGAGAGGCGACCGTTGGCAGATTGCCCGTGACACCGTGGCTACATCGGTGCGCCGCAAGCTGACGGACTATGCCCTGTCGCTGGACAAGGAGGTGGAAGGCGTGGACGAGGACCTGCGCGCCAAGGTCCGTCAAGACATTCGCATGCAGTTGCTGCTGGCTTTCCAGAACCAGGTGCTGGCTACTGTCTTCCGCTCGTCCGAGGCCACGAAGCAGGAATGGATGGCCCAGCTGGACAGCATGACGGCTTTCTGCTCCATCAATCATCCTTGCAGTCCTTTCTCCCTTTCGTTCTACGACGCGGCAAGTTATGATACCGGCATCCGTTATTATACCAAGGGCGAGCCGAAGCCGGAAGGAGTGGAGAAAGGCGTGCAGCTGACTTTTTACGATTTCACGCACCGGCTGACGGGCAAGGCGCAGGAAGCTGCTCTGGCCCAGCTCTTCCTCGAAGACGAGTCGCAGCAGCGTTATGACCCGCAGCTGCTTCCGCTGGCCGACGAGTTCCGTCGTCTCTATCCCGAAAGCGGATGGATGCCGTGGGTGGACCGTGCCGTGGCCAAGAACCGTGCCTTCAATGAAACGACTATCCCGACCGATATCCATTTCCCTGATGTCAGCTCGGCCAAGACGATTAAGGACGTGACCGACCGTTATAAAGGGAAAGTCATCTTCATGGACATCTGGGCTACGTGGTGTGGTCCCTGCCGTGCGTCGTTTGCCCACATCGCTCCGTTGCAGGAGTATGCCGCGGCCAACGATGTGGTGCTGCTCTACCTCTCTATCGACCGTCCGGAGGACGATGAAAAGTGGCGGAAGATGGCCGCGCACTACAACCTGAAAGGCGAACACGTCCGTGGGCAGGAGGCCTTCCATCAGGAAATCTATGATACCTTCGGCCATAAGGGTGCCCTGAGTATTCCGCGCTGCGTCATCTTCGACAAGCAAGGGAACATCCGTTTCAGCACGGCCGCCTCGCCCGAGCAATGGGACAAGTTGAAAGAACAGTTGCAGGAAGCGGCCAGGTAAAGGAGGCTGTGCGATGAACAGGTATGGGATAATAGGACTGCTGTTGTGGGTGTTCTTCCCTCTGGCAGCATCGGCACAGATTCCGGACAGCATAGCCGGGCCGCTGACGGCGCTGGCCCGCCGTGTGGAGCAGTTCGGCAAGGCGCTGCCGCAGGAAAAGGTGGCCTTGCACCTCGACAATACCAGCTATTATCAGGGCGACGACATCTGGTTCCAGTGCTACGTGGTGGGCTCCGGACTGAACCGTCCCACGGAGTGGAGCAAGACGCTGTATGTGGAGTTGCTCAACCCCGGAGGCGAGATTGTGTCCAAGCAGATTCTCCCTGTCAGGAACGGCCGTTGCCACGGCCACTTCGCCCTGACGCAGCTGCCGTTCTATTCCGGCTTCTACGAGGTGCGGGCCTATACCAAATACATGCTGAATTTCGATGAGGCTTCGGTCTTCTCGCGCATCATTCCCGTCTTCGACAAGCCGGAGGTGCCGGGCAACTATGTGGAAAAGGAGATCAGCCCGCGGGCAGGCAGCAGTCCTTCGGCCTTTTTACCACCGACAGCCTGGGGCGTTTCTCCTTCGTCTCGCAGATAGAGGGGAAGTGGAACCTGATACTGGCCGTGACTGAGAAAGGGAAGAAGAAAGACCACCGCATCGTGCTGGACCGTGTATTTGCTCCCGCGCCCCGCATGTATCCGCTGGCCGAAATGCAGGTACGGGTACCCGGCGAGGAACAGAAAGTCGGGCCGTCGGCCGACGAGCCGGCCGATACGGTGCAGGTGGAAGAAGACTACAACCTGTTCCTTCAGGCCTACGAAGACTCGTTGCGCCGCCTGGGCATCGACGAGAAGATACATCACCTGGACGAGGTGGAGGTGAAAGCCCGCAAGCGCGACAAGGCCAGCGATGTCTATCAGGCCCGCACCAAGTCCATAGCCTACTACGACGTGGCCTCGGAGATGGACGACATCCAGGACCGGAACGGCTTTGTGGGGGACGACATCCATGAACTGATGAGGAACATGAATCCCGATTTCTATACCGAGTTCAGTCCGTCGGGGCAGGAATATTTGTTCTACAAAGGCCGCTTTGCGCTGTTTGTCATTAACTATGAGCGTACCCGCCACGAGGAAATGGACTTCAACAAGTACCGTCATCTGACGCTGGAGTCCATCAAGTCCATCTACATCAGCGAAGATGTGATGACCATGTGCCGCTATGCTGACCCGCGGTTCACGCCGATGAACATCGACAAACTGTATGGCTGTGTCGTATTGATTGAAACGAAGCCAGAGGGAGAAATACCTGCCAAGGGGGCGAAAGGTGTGCGCAAGACGTGGCTTGAAGGCTATAGCAAGGTTAAAGAGTTCTATTCGCCGGACTATCGGGTGCTGCCCCGTGAGGAAGATTATCGCCGGACGCTGTACTGGCAGCCGGAGCTGATGACCGACGAACAGGGACGTGCCACGGTGCGCCTTTTCAACAACAGCCGTTGCCGCCACCCGCGCGTCACGGTCAATGTGCTCGATTCCGACGGGCGTATCGGTAGCCTGGAACAATAATCCGACTTGATTTGTATGTATTTGATAAGTCGATAGTTATCAGTTTATTTTCGTTTGAAGAAAATAAACTGCCAGTTTACTGGCTTTAAACTGTCGGTTTACTCCGTTTAAACTGCGAGTTTAAAGCTTTTAAACTGACAGTTTAACGCCTTTGAACCGGTGGTTTACTGCGTTTGAACTGATTGGTCAGCACAGGGGAAGCTGGCGGATAACGCTTGCTGACAAAAAAAGAGGGCATATCCCGATTGGGATACACCCTCTTTTCTTATTTCAGGCTGGCCGCCTGCTGATGCGGTTGGCGCATCAGAGTCCTGCCAGTTCTACAATCTTGTCGACCGCTGCATTCAGGCCGTCGGGGTTCTTGCCACCGGCTGTTGCGAAGTGGGGCTGACCGCCACCGCCACCCAGAATGAGTTTGGCGGCTTCCTTCACCAGGGCGCCGGCCTTCAGGCCATTGGCCACCAGGTTGTCGCTCAGCATGACGGTGAGCATCGGCTTGCCTTCGAATTCGGTGCCGGCCACAAAGAACAGGTTCTCCGTGATCTGGCCGCGCAGCTGGAAGGCAATGTTCTTCACTGTCTCGGCGGGCAGGGGAGCGCAGAACTTGATGAGCTTCACGCCGTTCACTTCCTTGATGCTCTGCAACAATTTTTCTTTCAGCAGGGCTTCCTTTTCCTTCATGAATTCCTCTACCTGCTTCTTCAGTCCGGCATTCTCCTCGATGTACTTGCGGATGGTTCCGCCCAGGTCGGGAGCGTTGTTGAAGAGAGCTTTCAGGTCGCGGATGGTATCTTGCAGTGTGTCAATCAACTCTTCTACACGGGCACCTGTATAGGCCTCGATACGGCGTACACCAGCTGCAACAGAACTTTCGGAGATGATTTTCACCATGCCGATATTACCCGTAGCGGCTACGTGCGTACCACCACAGAACTCGATGGACGAGCCGAACTGGATGACGCGGACGTGGTCGCCGTACTTCTCACCGAAGAGGGCGATGGCGCCCAGTTCCTTGGCTTCCTCGATAGGAATGTTGCGGTATTCCTTCAAAGGAATGTTGGCGCGGATCTTGGCGTTGACCAGATGCTCTACCTGACGCAGTTGCTCGTCGGTCACCTTTTGGAAGTGTGAGAAGTCGAAACGCAGCGAGTCCGGCGTAACCAGCGAACCTTTCTGCTCTACGTGGTCGCCCAGCACGGTGCGCAGTGCTTCGTCCAGCAGGTGCGTACACGAGTGGTTGGCGGCACAGGCGGCGCGCTTGTCGGTGTCCACGCAGGCCATCATGGGTGCGTCGAGGTGTTCGGGCAGCTTCTTGGCCAGGTGGATGGGCAGGTTGTTCTCTTTCTTGGTGTCGATGATGTCGATGGTCTCGAACTCGCTTACCAATACACCCGTATCGCCTACCTGACCACCGCTTTCGGCGTAGAACGGAGTCTTGTCCAGCACAATCTGGTAGAGTGTCTGGTTTTTCTGCTTCACCTGGCGGTAGCGCAGGATGCTGGTTTCATATTCTGTATAGTCGTAACCTACAAATTCGGTAGTACCTTCCTTCAGCGTAATCCAGTCGCCGGTCTCTACGGCGGCGGCGTTGCGGGCACGCTGCTTCTGCTGTTGCATTTCGGCGTCGAATTCCTTTGTGTCGGCCGTCATACCGTTCTCGCGCAGGATGAGTTCGGTCAGGTCGAGCGGGAAGCCGAAGGTGTCGTATAGCGTAAAGGCGTCCTTGCCGCTGATTTCGGTCTTGCCGGCAGCCTTGGCCTCGGCCATGGTCTTTTCGAGCAGGCGGATACCCGTTTCCAGTGTGCGCAGGAAGGCTTCTTCCTCTTCCTTGATAACCTTGGCGATGAGGTCCTTCTGGGCGTTCAGTTCGGGATAGGCGGCTCCCATGTTGTCTATCAGCACGGGCAGCAGCTTGTACATGAACGACTGCTTCTGACCCAGGAACGTGTAGCCATAGCGGACGGCACGGCGCAGGATGCGGCGGATGACGTAGCCGGCCTTGGCGTTGCTGGGCAGCTGTCCGTCGGTGATGGAGAAGGCGATGGTACGGATGTGGTCGGCAATGACGCGCATGGCTACGTCTTTCTGCTTGTCTTCACCATACTTGGCACCAGCCATGGCGGCGATGGCCTGGATGAGCGGCTGGAAGACGTCGGTGTCGTAGTTGGACGTCTTGCCCTGCATGGCCATACAGAGACGCTCGAAGCCCATACCGGTATCGATTACCTTGGCGGGTAGACCTTCGAGGCTGCCGTCGGCCTTGCGGTTGAACTGCATGAACACAAGGTTCCATATCTCGATGACCTGCGGATGGTCGTGGTTCACCATGTCGCGGCCGGGTATCTGCTTCTTTTCTTCTTCGGAACGGAGGTCGATGTGGATTTCCGAGCACGGACCGCAGGGACCTGTATCACCCATTTCCCAGAAGTTGTCATGCTTGTTACCGTTGATGATGTGGTCCTTCGGCAGGAACTGTTCCCAGTAGGAAGCAGCTTCATCGTCGCGGCTCAGGCCTTCTTCGGGGCTGCCTTCGAAGACGGTAGCATAGAGGTTTTCGGGGTTGATCTTCAGCACGTCCACCAGGTATTCCCAGGCCCAGGAGATGGCTTCCTTCTTGAAGTAGTCGCCGAACGACCAGTTGCCCAGCATCTCGAACATGGTGTGGTGATACGTGTCGTGTCCCACTTCTTCCAGGTCGTTGTGCTTTCCGCTGACGCGCAGACACTTCTGTGAGTCGGCCACTCTTTTATATTTGGCGGGATGATTGCCCAGGATGATGTCTTTGAACTGGTTCATACCTGCGTTGGTAAACATCAGCGTAGGGTCGTCCTTAATCACCATGGGAGCGGAAGGGACGATGTGGTGTCCCTTGCTTTCGAAGAAACTCTTGAACGAGTCTCTGATTTCGTTTGCAGTCAACATATACTATCTAATTTTTTAAGTTTCAGAATACTGAGGTTTTTCAAGTTAGCTGATGGCTTGCCCCTGATTCTTTTGCAGGGTGGGAACATTCTGCTTGTTGGAAAACGGAATGTGCAAAAGCTCAATAACTTAAAAACTCAAAAAAACTGTGCAAAGATAGCTTGTTTTTATTACTTTTGCCGCATAGACCACTGAAATATTTCCAAAAAGATGCGCAAAGTATACTATATATACAATCCTCAGACGCAGACCTACGACCGCATTTATCCTACGATGAAGCAGCGGGCAATGAGTTATCTGCGCCGTCTTTTTATTGGCATGGGACTGGGAGCGGGCAGTTTTATTGTGCTTCTGCTCATCTTCGGTTCGCCCTCGGAAAAGGAATTGAGGATGGAAAACAGCCAGTTGCAGGCGCAGTATAATGTGCTTTCGCGTCGGATGGATGAGGCTATCGGCGTGTTGCAGGATATCCAGCAACGCGATGACAATCTCTATCGGGTCATCTTCATGGCCGACCCTGTGCCGACGGCTATTCGCCAGGGGGGATATGGTGGAACCAATCGTTACGAACACCTGATGAAGATGGCTAACTCGGAACTGGTAGTACATACCACGCAGAAGATGGATATGCTTACGAAGCAACTCTATATTCAGTCGCGTTCGTTCGATGACGTTGCACGCATGTGCAAGCAGCATGATGAGATGCTTCGATGCATTCCGGCCATACAACCCATTTCAAATAAGGATTTGAAGCAGACGGCTTCGGGCTATGGCACACGTGTCGATCCGATTTATGGCACGACTAAATTCCATTCGGGCATGGACTTCTCTGCCCATCCAGGTACAGACGTTTATGCGACGGGCGATGGTACGGTGGTGAAGATGGGATGGCAGACTGGATATGGCAATACTATCATTATTGATCATGGTTTTGGCTATCAGACGTGGTATGCCCACTTGCAGGACTTTCGTACGAAACTGGGTAAGAAAGTGGTACGCGGTGAAGTGATAGGCGGCGTGGGCAGTACTGGTAAGAGTACCGGTCCGCATTTGCATTATGAGGTTCACGTCAAAGGGCAGGTGGTTAATCCCGTCAATTATTACTTTATGGATCTGAGTGCCGAGGATTATGACCGCATGATACAGATTGCAGCCAACCAGGGTAAGGTGCTGGATTAGTCGAGAGAGTTATGTATTATTTATCGTCAGATTGTTAAATAATTGCTTCCGTGTTGAATATCGATAAGAACTTGAAGTTGTATTACTCAATCAGTGAAGTCGCCGAGATGTTCGGGGTTAACGAGTCGCTGCTTCGATATTGGGAGAAAGAGTTTCCTCAGCTTTGTCCTAAGAAAGCTGGGCGTGGTGTTCGCCAGTATCGTAAGGAGGATGTAGAGACAGTGAGGCTGATTTACCATCTGGTGAAGGAACGGGGCATGACACTGCCAGGAGCCCGTCAGCGTCTGAGGAACAACAAGGAAGCCACGCTACGCAGCTATGAAATTGTAGACCGTCTGAAAAGCATCCGTGAGGAGCTTCTGGCTATGCGTGATGCGCTCGATGCTTTTACCTACGACGACTTGGAGGCGCTGAAGGAAAATATCGGCGATCTACAGTCTTCGCCAGAAGATCGTTAGTCCTCAATTCTTGATACCTGTTTGATGTTTTGCACCTGTTTCAGGTTGTTGCAGATGGTACGTACGTCGTCTACATCGTGCACGTAGAGTTGTATTTTTCCTTCGAAGATACCATCGTTGGTTTCCATGGTCAGTTTACGGATATTGACATTCAGCTGACGCGAGATGACCTGTGTCACTTCATTCAGTAGTCCTACATTGTCTATACCTTTGATATAGATGGTTACAAGGAAGGAAAGTTCCTTGTGTGTATCCCATTGGGTAGCTATGATACGATTGCCGTAGCTGCTCTTCAGACGGGCTGCTACAGGGCATTGGCGCTTATGGATAATGACTTGATTGTTTTCGTTGATGTAGCCTAGCACATCGTCACCTGGGATGGGGTGGCAACAATCGGCCATGATGTATTCTTTGGAGATCGCTTCTTCGGTCAGTTTCAGGATCTTTTTGGTATCTATCTTTTCCTGTTGTATTTTCTCTTGTGAACCTTTTCCTTCATTTGTATCTTTTTCTTCTTTTCCGTTGCCGAACGAGAAGGATAGCAGCTTTTTCCAACTCTTTTCCTGTTTCTCCTTGAAGGCATTGCGGTCAGCATCGCCCAGCACCAGTTTCTTGCTGCCGATGGCAACCAGCAGTTCGTCGTGGGTATGGAAGTTGTGCAGGCGTGTCAGTTTGTTTAAAGACACTTCATCCATACGGATCCCCTCTGCATTAAGGAATTCGGCTAAAATCTTTTCTCCCTCCTTTTGGTAGGCTTTGGCTTCTTTGCGCAGGATGGAGGCTATTTTGGCACGTGCACGTGCTGTGGTGGCATAGTTCATCCATTCGGGTTGCACGCGTTGCGACTTCGAGGTAAGTATTTCTACCTGGTCACCGCTTTGTAGTTTGTGGCTCAGGGGGACCAGCTTGTGGTTGACCTGTGCACCGATACAATGACTGCCGATATCGGTGTGTAGGGAGAAGGCAAAGTCTAGTGCTGTACAGTTCTGGGGCATGGTCTTCAGGTCGCCCTTGGGTGTGAACACAAATATCTCGGACGCGAAGAGATTCAGCTTGATGGTGTCGAGGAAGTCGATAGCGTCAGGTTGCGGATCATCTAGAATCTCTTTAATGGTTCTCAGCCATTTTTCCAGTTCGCCTTCGTCTTCACTACCGCCGCCTTCTTTGTATTTCCAGTGGGCGGCAAAGCCCTGTTCGGCCACGTCGTTCATGCGTTCGCTACGGATCTGTACTTCGATCCACTGGCCGTTGTTGCCCATCAGGGTGACGTGAAGCGCCTGATAACCGTTGGCTTTCGGGTGGCTTACCCAGTCGCGCAGTCGGTCGGGGTGGGGTTTGTATATCTTGGAAATGGCTACATAGATGTCGAAACAGTCATTCAGTTCTTCTTCCAGATTCTTGGGTGTGAAGATGATGCGGACAGCCAGGATGTCGTAGATTTCTTCGAAGGGAACATGCTTGGTCTGCATCTTGTTCCAGATGGAGTAGATGGACTTGACACGTGCTAAAATATGGTACTTCATGCCCATTTTGTCCAGTTGGGCGCGGATGGGAGCCGTGAAGTCCTTGAAAACCTTGTCGCGTTCGGCGGCTGTGGCTTCCAGCTTCTTCTCGATGACTTCATATTCCTCAGGATGTTCATATTTGAAGCTGAGGTTTTCCAGTTCGGTCTTGATCTTGTAGAGGCCCAAGCGGTTGGCCAGTGGGGCGTAAATGTACATGGTTTCACCGGCAATCTTGTATTGCTTGCTGGGAAGCATGGAGCCGAGGGTGCGCATGTTGTGAAGTCGGTCGGCAATCTTGATGAGGATGACGCGGATGTCATCGCTCATGGTGAGCAGCAGTTTTTTGAAGTTCTCGGCCTGTGCAGAAGCCTTGTCACCAAAGATACCACCTGAGATTTTGGTCAGTCCGTCTACAATCTGGGCAATCTTAGGGCCAAAGATGTTTTCGATGTCTTCCACTGTGTAATCAGTATCTTCTACAACATCGTGCAGCAGAGCTGAGCAGATGGAGGTTGAACCCAATCCGATTTCGGTGCACACAATCTTGGCTACGGCGATGGGGTGAAGAATGTAGGGTTCGCCCGAGCGTCGTTTGATGCCTTTGTGTGCCTGGTTGGCGAAGTTGAATGCTTTGGTGATGATTTCAACACGCTTGCGGTGTTTGGTAGCCAGATAGCAGTTCAGCAAGTCCTGAAAAGCTTCCTGTATCATCGCTTCTTCCGCTTTCTCTTTCTCTTTCAGATCAAGGTTCTCTTCCATATCCGTATCCAATTTACTTCACTTTCTGCAAAAATAAGCAAATTTTGACATCGGACAAGCATTTTGTTGTTTAAAACATCGGTTATGCCCGAATTATTTGGAAGAGGCGGTAAGGTAAGTATACTTTTACTTGTATATCTTCAGCGTCTTTCCTGCGCGGATATTGTTACCTCGCAGGCCATTCCAGCTACGCAGCTTGCTGACACTGACGCCATAACGCAGTGCGATTCCACCCAGCGTGTCACCATTCTTTATCTTGTAGTAGATGGGCTTGCCATTGCCAGCTACGGCTTTGGAAGTACTGCTACTGGCCACGGATACGGTACGGCGATTTTTGAACAGCTCGGCCTGGCGGTGGTTGTAGATGGTGTCCTGGTTGTCTATAAAGGTGCTGATGGCATTCATGGGCAGACGCAGGGTTTGCGGCTTGCTGTCACCTGGGATAATGCTGCGTTTGTATTGCGGGTTGAGGCTCTTGAGTTCGTCCATCGGCACGTGGCAGATGTCAACGATTTGCTCGAAGTGCAGGTTGCGGCTTACCTGAATGGTATCTGTAGCCTCAGGAATGTTGGTTTCCATCGGGCAGATGTTGTGCTTGCAGTAGTAGGACATGATGTAGTTGGCCGCAATGAAAGCAGGTACGTAACCACGTGTTTCGCGGGGCAGATAGTTATAGATGGCCCAATAGTCGGTCTTGCCTCCTGCTCGGCGAATGGCCTTGTTGATGGTGCCGGGACCGCAGTTGTAGGCGGCGATGACCAGATTCCAGTCGTTGTAGATGCCATAAAGGTCCTTGAGATAGCGTGCTGCAGCCCATGTGGCCTTAATGGGGTCGCGCCGTTCGTCTACGAGGCTGTTGCTTTCCAAACCATAGAGTTTACCCGTCTGAAGCATGAATTGCCAAAGTCCGGCAGCACCTGCGCGCGATACGGCCGAGGGGTTCAGGGCCGATTCGATGATGGGCAGGTATTTCAGTTCGAGAGGCAGGTCGTAGGCATCAAGGGCTTTTTCGAAAATAGGCATGTAGAAATTGCAGGCGCTGAGCATGAAGGCCACCTGATTGCGCAGGCGGGTGGCGTACATGTCGATGAATTTGCGCACGATTTCATTGTAGGGCATCTCCATAATGACCGGCATGCGCGACAGGCGATCGATGTAGATGGAGTCGCTGAACAGCGGATTTTCATGTGAAGTGCTGCAATCCTTTCCCAAGTCGATGTAGGTCTTGGCTTTCCAGTCGTTCAGCAGGCTGTCCAGCGGATAGGTCATGCTTCGGGGCAGGTCGATGGTTTCTTCGCGTTGGGTTCCGTTTTCGTTGATGACTACGTTTACACTTTCCTGCGCATGGAGAGGGGCGACCAGGAAGGTGGCGAACATCAGGGCGGAACTTATGATCAATTTCTTCATATTCTTTCTATATCGGTTTGGTGGTGAGTATTCGTTTTTCAGAAGCGGAAGCTGCATTGCACGCCCACGGATTTGTCTTTCAGTGTGGCTGGGTTGTAGTAGCCTCCTGTCTGGTTGTTGATGATGGTGGGTTCCACCTTCATGCTCAGGTCGGGGCCGATGTCGAAATTGGACAATTCGGCGTCCACATAAGCATCGACCACGGATATCAGATAGACGCCGATGAAGGCGAAGATACTCAAGTCGCGCCAACGGCGATAGGTGTCCTTGCGCTTACGCAGGGTTTCTGTGATTTGCGAGTGCGATACGCGGTCGATGTAGCCCGGCGGTAGCAGGTCGGTGATACTGCTGGAGTCCCATTTCTCGTTGACGGCATCCACGTAGGCTGCTTGATAGTCCTTATACATCTTGCCGTTCCATGTCAGGGCATAGGCACAACCTGCAAATCCGCCGTAGACGATGGGCAGCTTCCAATACTTGCGGTTGTAGATTTGTCCGCCGCCGGGGATGACCAGTGCCAGCCAAGTAGCTTTGGTCGGATTGGGTACCCATTGCTTGCGTTTCAGTTCGCGGCTCAGGCTGTCCGTCGGATCTTTTTCTTGCTTGATGTCGGGGCTGGCCGTCAGTTCAAGCATTTTTTTCTTGTTCTCGTTGGCAATGCTGTCGGCCGTTGCTTTTGCCTGGGCGTCCAGCGTGTCGGCTTTTAAGGCCTGTTGCTGGGGTGAGAGTGTCTTGTGGGTCGTGTCTGCCTGCAGCTCGTGCGATCTGCGAAGGGCGGCGCGAGGGCGGTTCTGCCCATACACGACAATCCCTGCCGCCTGTAGGAAACAGAGCAGCAGGGCTGTCAGTATCTGATATTTAAGTCTTTTTCTTGTCATTTATTTTTCAGCGTGTCGAGGATGCCGATGATGCGTTCTAATTCTTCTTCGTTGCTGAAAGGGATGCTGATTTTGCCTTTTCCCTTTTCTGAACAGGTCAACTGGACCTTGGCGCTGAAGAAGTTTGAAAGTTGTTGTTTCAACAGGTTGAATTCTTCGGGCAGTTTGGCTCGTTTGGGAGCTATCTTGCGCCCTCCGCTTTTCACGGCTTCGCCTTCGCTCAGCGACTTGACGATTTCTTCCACCTTGCGGACGGAGTAGCCATGCTCCAGTATCTCCTCGTAGATCTTCACTTGCAGCTTGGGGTCGTCCAGCGTCACGAGGGCTCGGGCGTGTCCCATGTCTATCTGCTTGTTTTGCAGGCCCATCTGTACGGGCGCGGGCAGCTTCAGCAGGCGCAGGTAGTTGGCGATGGTGGTGCGTTTCTTGCCCACGCGTTCGCTCAGGCGCTCCTGCGTCAGACCGTACTGTTCGAGCAGATGTTGGTAGGCCAGGGCTATTTCCACTGAGTTGAGGTCTTCGCGCTGGATGTTCTCAATAAGGGCCATTTCCATGACGTTCTCGTCGTCGGCGGTGCGGATGTAGGCGGGTATGCGGGTGAGGCCTGCCATCTGCGAGGCACGGAAGCGTCGTTCGCCGGCAATGAGTTGGTACTCGTCGTCCGAGAGCTTGCGCAGCGTGACGGGCTGGATGATGCCAATCTCGGCGATGGAGTCGGCCAGTTCCTGCAGGGCAGTCGGGTCGAACTCACGTCGCGGCTGGTTGGGGTTGACGACAATCTTCGACAACTCTATCTCGTTGATGGAGGAAGAGCCTTCGGTCTGTACGTCGTCCATGGAGAGCAGTGCGTCCAGGCCGCGTCCTAATGCATTTCTTTTTAGTGCCATATCTGTCAGTTTCCTTTTTTCTTTTATTTTTCTCTTTCTATCAGCTCCTTGGCCAGTGCCATGTGGTTCTTGGCGCCTGTGGAGTCTGCGTCGTAGAGGATGGTGGGCAGGCCGTAGCTGGGCGCCTCGCTCAGTTTCACGTTGCGCTGGATGACGGTCTTGAACACCAGTTCCTGGAAGTGGCGTTTCACTTCGTCGTAGATTTGGTTGGCCTGTCGCAGGCGCGAGTCGTACATCGTCAGCAGGAAGCCTTCGATCTCGAGGGCAGGATTCAGCTTCGACTTAATGATCTTGATGGTGTTCAGCAGCTTGCTGATGCCTTCGAGCGCGAAGTATTCGGCCTGCACGGGGATGATGACCGAGTCGGCGGCGGTAAGCGCGTTGACGGTAATGAGCCCCAGCGACGGCGAGCAGTCTATCAGAATATAATCAAATTCGCTTTTCAGCGGCGAGAGCACTTCCTTCAGGATCCGTTCGCGGTTCTTCAGGTTGAGCATTTCGATTTCGGCGCCTACGAGGTTGATGTGAGAAGAGATGACTTTCAGCGTGTCTATCTCCGTGTCATGGATGGCTTCACGCACGTCGGCACGGTCGATAATGCACTCGTAGATAGTACATTCGGCTTGCTTGATGTCCACTCCAAGCCCAGATGAGGCGTTGGCTTGGGGGTCGGCGTCCACAACGAGCACTCTCTTTTCAAGGGTGGCCAGCGAGGCTGCCAGGTTGATGGTGGTGGTAGTCTTGCCCACGCCTCCCTTTTGGTTTGCCATTGCAATAATTTTTCCCATATTCTCTATCATTTATCGGCGGCGAAATAAGCGATTATTTCTGATAGTGCCAGCATGAAAAGGGAAGAGATTGCAAAAACGGTTGATAAGTCGCCCTTTTTGTTAATAACTTGCGGGCGGCAGGTTGTTCCTTCTCTTCTTCCGTTATTTTTCTCTGGGTGGTTCCCCTTTCGAGCCGACGGCAAATATACACAATTATATTGGAAATCTTAGACTTTTGTGCTGTCGCTTGGGGAAGATTAAGATTTATTTTCCGCCTTTTGAGGCTTGGAGGCAGGGAGTGAACTCTGTGCTGTATCTGCCACGCCAGGGAAAAGCACTGTTTTTTGCAGAGGAAAGCAGTGCTTTCTGGTGGAGAAAGCATTGCTTTCCTTTTTTTCACCATACGGCTTCCACAAACTTCCAAAGGAAGTAGCCGCAGAGGGCGCACTTCACTACTGTTCCCAGCAGGAAGCCTACCAGCGAGCCAAGACCTGAACGGAGGGCTTCTTTCGCCTCGCGTCCGCCCAACAGTTCGCCGATGAAGGCACCCAAGAAGGGGCCGAGGATGATGCCCCATGGCATGAAGAACAAGCCTACGAGGGTGCCTGCCAGGCATCCACGCTCGCCCCATCGGCTGCCACCGCTATACTTGGCGCCCAGCAGGGGGACGAAGTAGTCGAGTACCTGGACGATAACGACCAGCACGAGCCACACCACCAGCTGCGTAGGACTGAACTGTACGCGGTCGGTAAAGTGGAGCAGCAACATGCCCCCATAGGCCAGCGGAGGGCCGGGTAGGGCAGGGAGGATGCATCCAGCCAGGCCTGCCAGCAGGCAGAGGATGCCCAGAATGATCAGTAGGACGTCAATCATCGGATTTTAGTGGCGAGTGTAGTTGCTAGGAACAAAGGAGGCTTCTTGCAGATAATGAAGGCTCTGCTGTACACTTTCTAGTACAGGAACGCTGTATTGTTCAATTTCGGCTACAATGTCCTGCACGCCAGCCTTATCGACTTGGCGGAAGATTGCGTCATAGCCTACCATGCCGCTTTGGCCTATTTCGCGATGGTCTTTGATGTGAAGCATCTTGAATCGGCCTGGATATTGATTGATGTAGTCTACTGGGCTTTTTTGTCCGCGTACTACCCAATAGACGTCCATCTGAAAGAATACGTAAGCGGGATCGGTGTGGGCTAACATGTAATCCAGCATCACTTCTTTATCTTCTACTTTTTGGAATTCATGGCTATGGTTGTGATAACCGTATTGAATACCTGCTTCTTGGCAAAGTTTACCCACTGCGTTGAAGTAGTCACAATAGGTTTGCAGCTCTTTGATGGTCTTAGGAACGGCCATCCAAGGGGTAACAATATATTTCATACCTGCGGCCTTATGGTCGGCTATGCATTGTTTCCACCATTCCAGTGCTTTGTCAAATTTTCCAGAAGCGAGCTCCTCCGATGTTAGTGAGCGGGTTGTGTGTGAGGAGAGGACGGTCATTCCTGTTTTTTCTACCAGTTGGCGGAATTCTTGAGGTGTCTTGCCATAGAACTTGCCGTCGTTGTAGTTTGCGGCTTCTACGCTGGTGTAGCCCATGTCGGCCAGTTGCTGTAATACTTGTTCCAGCTGAGTGTTGTCTTTCAGCAGATCTCTTACGGAGTAGAGTTGGATGCAGACTTCCTTGGCTGTTTTTTCGTCTTGTTGAGGTGTACCTTCGCCAGCCTGGCTCGTACATGACATTTGTGTCAGCATCAGGCTGAGTATGGATGCAGACAATAGATGTTTGATGTTCATGGTTGTACGATTGTTTTTGGAAAATGATACGTTGCGAAAATAGATGGAAGCTCACCACAGATGATACCTGTTCTCTCAAGTCTCATTCTGGATTTTAGAGAATCCAATTGAGGTAGTTTGTGGAGAAACGGGGAGATCTGGGGTGAGCTTTCTTTAAGTGTACTTCAGGGGTTATTCGAGTACTTTGATACGGATGTTACGGAACCAGATGTCGTCGCCGTGGTCTTGCAAGCCGATGAAGCCTTCGTGATTTTCGCCACCACAGTTATTCAGCAGTTCGAAAGCCAAAGGCCATTTTTCCTGGCTGAACTTGCTGGCTTGGAGCATGTCTGTCCATTGTTTGGTCCACAGGTGATATTCCAGTACGTTTTCGCCGTTCTGTCCATGTACTACAGTGCCTTTGTAGACCATGATTTTGGCTTTGTTCCATTCGCCAAAAGGTTTGGTGTTCTGAGGAACAGCAGGAATCATGTCGTACAGAGAAGATGCTTGTCGATTGTTGTCTTTACCCAACTTGGCATCGGGATGGTTGGCATTGTCCAATAGTTGATATTCGGGTGCGGAGATATAGATTGGCTCCAGCACGTCGTTACCGTCTTTATCCTTAGAGGTTACTTCTTGGGCTAAATAGAAAATACCAGAGTTGCCTCCTTTCGAGATTTTCCATTCTAATTCCAATTCAAAGTTTTTGAATTTGTGGGCAAATATCAAGTCGCCACCGTCTCCGACTTGTGCTTCGCCGCCACCGCTACCATTGAATTTAAGGCAACCATCTTCGATAACCCAGCGTGCAGGAACTTTGTCTTTGCCATAGCCGCGCCATCCTTCTAGTGACTTGCCGTCGAAAAGGGTGATGTATCCATCGGCATCTACAGGTAAGGTCAGCTGAGCGTCTTCAGGAGCCTTCATTGATTTGGAATAAGTCAGAACCGTTGTCGAAGCGGCTGTTTGGGTTGTTTGTTCGTCTGTTGTTTTCTTCTGGTTTCCTCCACAGGATGCCAGGGTACCTGCCAGTAGGCAGCAAGTTACTGTGTAAAGTACTTTTTTCATGATTTCAATTTATTAAGGGTTAATTAAATGATTCATTGTGGCATGTCAGGAAGCTTCCATCCTTCGCGGTAAGTGTGTTTGATAAGCTCGGCCGCGAATTGTTGTGCGTTGACAGGATCGGTCCAAGTCTTGTCAAAAGTAGGATGACCGTTGTGTATCTGGAAGCCATCTTTGATGACGGTACGGATGGTCTCGTTTTCGCCGATGTTGGTGAAGCGCATGTTGGCTCCGTCCCATTCTAAGGTTTTGTTCAATCCTTGCAGGCGGATGGCCAATACACCCATAGCTACCATTTCGTTCATCGGTCCTGCTTCAAAGAAGTTCGATTTGGGCTCTACACGGCTTTCCTTATTTTCCTTGCAAGCACGTACCCAGTCCATTTCATGTCCGCCGTTCATGGCATTGGGAACACGTCGGCATACTTTTGGCGCATTGGGAACGCGGCCAGAAAGTAACCATGGATTGCGGCCGTAGCAACCACATATCAGTGTGTCTTTGGTGCCGTGGAAAATGGTCAGGCCGCCACCGCTCTGCATCAACTGTTTGCCTTGCGGGAATCCGGCCGGACGCTCGGGCATCATGCCACCGTCGTACCAGTGTATTTCGACTTCGGGCATGGCTACTTTGGGCATGTTTTCGCGAGCGGGGAAAATCATCTTGACGTGCTGTGCTTGTGGGGCGCAAGCATTGAGCAGCAGGGTAGAAGAACCTTCTACTTTGATGGGGTATTGGAGCTTCAATGCACGGAAGGGTTGGTGCAGGATATGGCAGGCCATATCGCCCAAGGCTCCTGTTCCGTAGTCCCACCATCCACGCCAGTTCCATGGGTGGTAAATTTCATTGTAAGGGTTCAGTTTGGCTGGGCCGGTGAACAAGTCCCAATTAAGAGTTTTGGGAATGCGGTCTTCCTTTTCGGGGACGTTCAGTCCTTGCGGCCAAATGGGACGGTCGGTGGCACATTCTACTTTGTATACATCGCCTATCTCTCCATTCCAGATCCATTCGCATACCAGGTCTGTCCCTTCGTCTGAGGAACCTTGGTTACCCATCTGCGTAACTACGCCGGTAGAGGCTGCCAGACGGGTAAGCAAGCGCGATTCGTAGACGGAGTGGGTTAACGGCTTCTGAACATAGACGTGTTTGCCCAGCGTCATGGCATCGGCGGTGATGATGGCATGTGTATGGTCAGCGGTAGCTACGATGACGGCATCAATGGACTTGCCCATTTCGTCGTACATCTTGCGATAGTCCCAGTACCGCTTAGCTTGAGGGAATTCATCAAATACCCCTTTGGCGTATCTCCAGTCTACATCGCACAAAGCGACGATGTTTTCAGTATTTTTCACATGGTTGATGTTGGTGTGTCCCATTCCTCCGATACCTACAACTGCGATATTCAGTTTATCACTGGGAGAAATGTGCCCGTGGCTTTTTCCTAAGATAGAGCTTGGGGCGATGGTAAGCCCGGCAAGGGCCATACCACTTGTCTTGAGAAACTCTCTTCTTGTAAATTTAGACATGGTGTTTAGATGTTAAGTTGATAATAATTTATTCTGTCAGATGGTTGAGGGCTTTATTGAGCAGGTCTCAATAGCCCATAACCATTTTTCATGTGTTTTCTGCGTTCTCTGATTTCCTCCAGAGTTTGCAAATTGCCTATGCTTGGCAGGCAATTGTGGCGGGCATCTTCAAGAAAGCTCCATGCATAGTGGGAAGCTTCAATAGAGTCGCGTAGGCTTGGCAGGCGATTGTCGCGTATTCCGCTTCGGATGGAAGCGGCCATCTGTTTGCATAGCTTGTCCAGGTTCTTTCCCCCGAAGGGTTGTTGCAGGCAGAGTGTACGATTGACGCCATGTAGCTCTACAGTGGCCGTTTTGAAATCATGGGTCATCCGCACAATACCTTTGGTGCCGATGATGTCGGTATAGGCATTGTGGGTTTGGTCTTTGGAGAGTTGGCCGTAGACGAAACCTTGGGTGATGTCGAATACAACGCCGTTGTGGAATGTCCCATGGCATTGTATCCACCATGGATCTTTATAGTCCCACATGCGAATCCCTTGCGCGTTCCATGTCTTGTAATCGCTTTCAGCATACCAGCGGGCAATGTCTACATAGTGCATGCCGCAATCGTGGAAAGCAGGTCCCTCGTGTTCATGCCCTTCGCCAGGGGCTAATCCAGGGGTCATGTGGCAGATGCGTAAGATGGCCAACTCGCCTATTTCTCCTTCTTGGATGAATTGTTTCATTGCCTGATGATACCAAGCATTGCGTAAGTAAAGGTTGACAGTAGAGAATATGTCGGAATGTTCCGTCAGGTTGACGGCTTCAAGTTCTTTTTCCTGTGTGTCGGCGATAGGCTTCTCTGCAATGATATGCTTATGAGTTCTGACAGCCTTTTCTATTTGTTCTTTCCTTGAATTTGCCAGCGTAAAAAGTCCTACGACTTCTACTTGTGGGTCGTTGAACAGAATATCCTCGTCGCTTACGATACGCGTAGAGGCAGGAACGATATTTCGTGCCTCTTCTCTTGCATCGGGATTAGTATCGCAGATATAGAGAATATCCCATTCTCCACTGTATTGCATCTCTTTACAATACATTTGCCCCATTCGGCCAAATCCGATGATGGCTACTTTGATTTTCATGATTATTAGATATGTCTATGTTTGTTGTTTTGCAAATTTAGTGCTTTAGGGATATTAAAAGGAATATGGGATGCTAAAAAAATGAAAAAGAAGATCTTCTGTTTGGGTGTTAAGAAGAAAAATGAGTAGTTTTTTTATTCACTTATTCTCGTGAGGCGGATTCTGTTATTTATCCAATGAAGACCTTATTTACTTACTTAAATGTTCTTACTTTTCTTCTTTTATTTCTGTGCATTTTCCTATTTCCAGCTTAAAGTGTTACCTTTGCCTGCTGATTAAGAATGTTGTCGAAACGGTTCGTAAACATGCTTTTGTTTGCTTGTCTTTCGACTTCATGTTGTTTTAGTATAAACTTAAAAAGAACAGTAATGGAAAATCAAAGACCTTTGATATTGGTATCGAACGATGACGGTATCGTTGCGAAAGGAATCAGTGAGCTGATCAAGTTTCTCCGTCCGCTGGGTGAAGTGGTAGTAATGGCCCCCGACAAGGCCCGTTCGGGCACGGGATGTGCACTCACTACAGACGAGCCTATCCACTACAGCCTTGTGCGCAAGGATGTAGGCTTGACGGTCTATAAGTGCTCGGGCAACCCTGCCGACTGTGTGAAGCTGGCTTTTGAGACAGTGCTCGACCGTAAGCCCGACCTCGTGGTGGGTGGTATCAACCATGGTGACAACTCGGCTACGAACGTACACTACTCGGGCACGATGGGTGTAGTTATCGAAGGATGCCTCAAGGGAGTACCTTCCATCGGCTTCTCCTTGTGCAGCCACGAGCCCGACGCAAACTTTACGGCCGCAGGTCCTTACGTGCGCGACATTGTCCGCCTGGTATTGGAAAAAGGCCTGCCTGCGCTGACCTGCCTCAATGTGAACTTCCCCGATACGCAGGAGCTGAAGGGCGTCAAAATCTGTCGCCAGACGAAGGGACAATGGACCAGCGAATGGGAGAACTTTGCCCATCGTGGCGATAACCATTACTATTGGTTGACGGGCTCGTTCGTGGACGAAGATGCCGACCAGGAGGATACCGACCACTGGGCACTGGCCAACGGCTATGTAGCCATTACGCCTACCACGGTAGACGTCACGGCCTATGGCATGATCGATGAGCTGAAGACTTGGTTCTAATCGTATGAAATATTACCTGATTGTCGGCGAAGCCTCGGGCGACCTCCATGCGTCGCACCTGATGGCGGCCTTGCGTCGCGAAGATCCGCAGGCGGAGTTCCGCTTCTTTGGGGGCGACCTGATGGCTGCCGCGGGCGGTTGTGCGCCTGTGAAGCACTACCGCGACCTGGCCTACATGGGCTTCATCCCCGTCTTGCTCCACCTGCGCACCATCTTTGCCAACATGGCCTTCTGCAAGCGCGACATCGTGGAGTGGCAGCCCGATGCCTTGATACTGGTGGATTACCCTGGCTTCAACCTCAGCATCGCCAAGTACATCCATGTTCGCACGCGTATCCCTGTCTACTACTACATCGCCCCCAAGATATGGGCGTGGAAGGAGTACCGCATCAAGAACATCAAGCGTGACGTGGACGAGCTTTTCTCCATCCTGCCTTTCGAGATCGATTTCTTCGAGGGAAAGCACCAATACCCCATCCACTACGTGGGCAATCCGACGCTGGACGAGGTGGTCGCCTTCCGTGCTTCTTACAAGGAGACACGTCAGGACTTCTTCGAGCGCAACGGCTTGCAGGCCAAGCCCGTTATCGCTTTGCTTGCAGGCAGCCGCAAGCAGGAAATCAAGGACAACCTGCCCGACATGATTCGGGCGGCTTCCTCCTTCGGTGGTTATCAGCTGGTGCTGGCAGGCGCGCCAGGCATCGATGCCGACTACTATCGCGCCTATATAGGCGACGCCGACGTGAAAGTCATCTTCGGCCAAACTTACGAGTTGCTGAGTCATGCCGAAGCGGCACTGGTCACTTCGGGTACGGCCACGCTCGAGACGGCCCTCTTCCGCATGCCGCAGGTGGTGTGTTACCATACGCCGATCGGACGCGTCATCGCTTTCCTGAAGCGACATATATTGAAGGTGAAATACATCTCGCTTGTCAACCTGATTGCAGGGCGTGAGGTGGTGCGCGAGCTGGTGGCCGACACGATGACGGTAGCGCAGATAAAGACCGAACTGGGTCGTATCCTCAACGACGAAAGCTGGCGCAGGGAGATGCTGGCAGGCTACGACGAGGTAAGCAAACGCCTGGGCGAACCAGGCGCCCCTGCCAAGGCCGCTCGTCTCATCCGTTCGTTGTTGGCAAAGGGTTGATTGTAAACCAGTCTGTGTATTTCAAATAAAATGTTAAAAGCGGGCAGGTCGATGCAGTAAATGCGCGATCTGCCCGTTTTCTTGTCAGAAATCAGAAGATAAATTGTGAGGATTATGAAAAAAGTACATTGGTTTGTCCTGTTGTTATGCCTGGCTTTGTCGCCCGTCTTCCAGTCGTGCGACGATGGCGATGGCTATTCAATTGGTGATTTTACGCCTCCTTTGTGGGCGACGGTTCGTGTAGGTGGAGGCGCTTTCTATCTGGATTGTGATGTTTGGGGCACGCTTTGGCCTGTCAATACCGATATGGGGTGGTATACGCCTGTCGATGGCCAGCGAGTCATCACTTACTTCAACCCTCTGTGGGATAACTACGAGGGATACGATCATGCGGTCAAGATTTTGGGTATCCAAAACGTGTTGACCAAACAGGTGGAGACCTTGACGCCCGAGACGGACGAAGAATTCGGCAACGATCCTGTTACCATCTATCAGGGCGACATCAGCATCAGCGGTGGATACATGAACATTATCTTCCTTCAGAACCTGCCTGCCAAGGAGAAACACCGTATCAGCCTCGTGCGTCCGCAAGACGATGCCGAGCTCTATGGTGAAGACGGCTATGTCCATCTGGAGTTGCGCTACAACGACTATGACGACGTGACGGGTTATGGCAATTGGGGAGCTGTTTCCTACAACCTCAGTAGCCTGAACTTCACAGATGCCACAAAGGGTATCAAGCTGAAACTCAATTCTTCGGTCAATGGCGAAGTAGAAGTCGCATTCGACTTTGTTTCGTCTGATGATGAAGGCGAAGGCAGCTCGGAAAAAGGCTTGCAACGTAATGTAGACCTGTCGAAGGTACAGCTGAAATAATGTCTTTTTAAATTGGTATGTAAAGTCGGAGGCCCCGAAGGCGGATATATGTCCAGCTTTCGGGGCCTCGTTTTATAGGGTTGTCCCAGGTGGAAATCTTTTAGAGCAGCGTCAGTGCAAACAGGTAGCAGACGGCGGCGGGGATAGCCATCAGAGCGCTGTCGAAGCGGTCGAGCATGCCTCCATGGCCAGGCAGAATATTGCCCGAATCCTTGATGCCCAGCTGGCGCTTCATGAGCGATTCGGTCAGGTCGCCCCATGTGCCGAAGATGATCACTACTACAGCCAGCCCGGCCCATTGGCCTACCGACATGAAGTCGTAGTAGTGGGCAAAGATAAATGAGGATGCGATAGAGAAGACAGCTCCTCCGATACTGCCTTCCCATGACTTTTTGGGCGAGATACGCTCGAAAAGACGGTGCTTTCCTATCAGCGAACCAACGCAATAAGCACCCGTGTCGCTCAGCCAAATGAAGACAAAGATGGAGAGTGGCAGGATGGGGTTGTAGCTCACGCTGCTCGCCGCCGGGTCGTTGTGGAAGGCCAGCACATTGAGCAAGGCGAAGGGCAGGGCCACGTAGAGCTGGCTCATCATGGAGAAAGCCCAGTTACCCAGCGGGTTCTTGTGCTTCAGGTAGAGCTCTGTGATCATCATGTAGAGCAGTAGGGCCAAGTAGGGCAGGAAGACGCGTGCGTCGGTAGCCTGCGTGCAGAAGCCCATCAGAGCCAGACAGAGGTAAGCTCCGCCCAGTGAGGTAATGGTGCGGTTGATTCTTACTTCGCCGCTGGCGTTGACCAGGTGGCCGAACTCATGCACGCTCAGGGCGGCAATGAGGGTGAACAGAAGTCCGAAAGACAGGGGACTGTAAAGGATGCAGCCCACCAGTACGATGATGAATAGGACGCCTGTAATGGTTCTTTTCACGAGATTGCTTTGCATGGCTTTCCTCCTTTATGCTTCAGTAGGTTGTTCTCCTTTCTTTTCGTCCGCCTTGCCTTCTGCCTGTGCTTTTCCTTCGGCAGGTTCAGAGGCATTTCCCTTTTCCTGCTCCTTCACTTCCAGCACGGCTTGTTCGGCACGTTTGCTTTCTTCCTCAGCCGCTTCCTTCAGCTCCTTGGAAGTCTTGTTGGCGGTGATGATCTCTTCCGAACGCGAAGCCCAAGGGCGCTTGCCGAAGATTTGCTCCACGTCTTCAGCAAAGATGACTTCCTTCTCGATGAGCAGCTGGGCCAGCTTGTTGTGTTCTTCCTTGTGTTCGGACAAGATTTGCTTGGCGCGTTCGTACTGCTCGTTCACCATGCGCTTCACTTCCTCGTCGATGAGTTCGGCGGTCTTCTCGCTATAGGGGCGGTTGAAGGAGTATTCGTCGTTGTTGTAGTAGCACAGGTTGGGCAGCTTTTCGCTCATGCCCAGGTAGGCTGTCATGCCATAAGCCTGCTTCGTCACACGCTCCAGGTCGTTCATGGCGCCTGTCGAGATGCGGCCCAGGAAGAGGTCTTCGGCGGCGCGTCCACCCAACGTGGCGCACATTTCGTCGAGCATCTGCTCCTTGGTCGTGATCTGTCGCTCTTCGGGCAGGTACCAGGCGGCACCCAAGGCCCGTCCGCGTGGCACGATGGTCACCTTGATGAGCGGGTTGGCATATTGCAACAACCAGGAGATGCTGGCGTGTCCTGCCTCATGGATGGCGATGGAGCGGCGCTCTTCTTCGGTTGTGATCTTGGTCTTCTTTTCCAGACCTCCCACGATGCGGTCGACGGCATCGAGGAAGTCCTGCTTGCCTACGAACTTCTTACCGTGGCGGGCGGCTATCAGGGCAGCTTCGTTGCACACGTTGGCGATGTCCGCGCCCGAGAAGCCAGGTGTCTGACGTGCCAGCAGGTCAACGTCAACCGTTTCGTCTATCTTGATGGGGCGCAGGTGTACGCCGAATACTTCCTTACGTTCGTTCAGGTCGGGCAGGTCGACGTGTATCTGACGGTCGAAGCGTCCTGCACGCAACAGGGCCTTGTCGAGCACGTCCACACGGTTGGTGGCGGCCAAGATGATGATACCGCTATTCGAACCGAAACCGTCCATTTCGGTCAGCAACTGGTTCAGCGTGTTTTCACGCTCGTCGTTGCCACCCATGGCGGCCGCTTTCGAGCGAGCACGTCCCACGGCGTCGATCTCGTCGATGAACACGATACAAGGAGCTTTCTCCTTAGCTTGGCGGAAGAGGTCGCGTACACGCGAAGCACCCACGCCGACGAACATCTCCACGAAGTCCGAGCCTGCCAGCGAGAAGAAGGGTACGTTTGCTTCGCCTGCTACAGCCTTGGCCAGCAATGTCTTGCCCGTGCCCGGAGGGCCTACCAGCAGGGCGCCCTTGGGGATCTTTCCTCCCAGGTCGGTATATTTCTGAGGTTCCTTGAGGAACTCCACGATTTCTTCTACTTCCTGCTTGGCTTCAGCCAGGCCGGCGACGTCCTTGAATGTCACCCTGATGTTCGATCCCTTTTCGAACAGCTGTGCTTTCGACTTGCCGACGTTGAAGATACCTCCACCGCCGCCCATGCCTCCGCCACTGCTCCAGCGGCGCGACAGGTAGATCCAGAAGCCTACCACCAGCAGGATGGGCACTACATTCCACAGGATGAGGCTCATGTAGTTGCCTTTCTTTTCGTAGGTGATGGCTCCGTCGAAGTGGTTTTCGTCCTTTTCTTTCTGAAGGAAGTCGCCTAGGCTTTCGCGCGAGGGAGCTTCGGTTGTGACCATCGGATTGCGTCCCACACGGGTGGAGTCGATTCCGAATACGTTTCCTACGTGTTGTGGCTTGATGTAAGCCTCTACCGAATTGTCGTCAAAGCCTGTCACGCGGCTGATGTAGCCCTTCTGCACGTAGCTTTGAAATTCGTCGTAGGAGACGCTCTTGCTGCTGACGCCATTTTTGTTGGTCAGCCACAGTCCGGCCAGCATCATCAGGAGAATCATGTACAGCCAGTTCAGGTTGAACTTGGGCAGGTTCACCTTGTTGTTGCCGTTGCCGGTGTTCTTTTTATTGATGTTATTGTTGTCCATATTCGTTTGTTAGTCTAAGTCGGGTATTTCGGTAAGTTTGGCGTCTGCCCAAAGGTTTTCCAGATTGTAGTAGTTGCGCACTTCGGGCAGGAATACATGCACCAGTACCTCAGCATAGTCCATGGCCACCCATTGGGCGTTTCTCAGGCCGTCTACTGCATAGGGCTTGGCGTTGGCTCCCTCGCGTGCGAAGTCTTTGACAGACTCCACGATGGCAGTGACTTGGCTGGGTGAGTTTCCTTGGCAGATGATGAAGTAGTTGCAGATGGTGTCATCTATTTGCGTCAGGTCCGCAATGACGATTTTTTTTCCTTTTTTATCCTGGATTCCTTCGGTGATTTGTTCGATCAGTTTTTTTGTTTCGTCCATTTATACATTATTATATTAAACAGTCGGCAAATATACGCCGTTTTCTTATATGTAACACGTAAAATGTGAAAAGTATTTTGATTTTAGTTTTTTTTTAGTGATGTAATTGCTTGTAGAAAGCCCATTTATCATTTTTCTGCAAAAAAAATCTCTCGAAATGTTTGCGTTTCACAAAAAGTTCGTATCTTTGCAACCGCAAAACGGAAACGTTGACATGCATTGGGCTATGGTGTAATGGTAACACTACAGATTCTGGTCCTGTCATTCCTGGTTCGAATCCAGGTAGCCCAACAGAAAAGAGGACACTTCGATTGATGAGGTGTCCTTTTTTATTGTCTGTCTGCGTGTGCGTAGGCTTAAAATAAGAGGGTGTGTAAAAGCAGAAAGTATTTTCTCGTTTTTTACACACCCTCTTGTCAGTTGTATATCGCTTTTCCCTTATGCTTAGCCTTCTTTCTGGATGTTTTCGTCGATAACCTTGATTTTCTCCTTCACCAGGTCGATGTCAGCTTTCAGTTTCTCCACCTTGCGGTTGAGCTCTGTCAGCAGGCTGTTGCCCTTCTTCGAGGCGGCGTTCAGGAAGCCCAGGTTGTTCTCATACGTCTGCAGTTCGCTCTTCATGTTGTCGTAGGCGCGCATCAGCTTTTCGCGTTCGCGGTAGAGTGCCTGCGGGCTTCCCTCCTGAATGTTGCTGATGGTGTTCTTGAAGCTGCTCAGTTTCTTGTTGGACTGGCTGATGTTGTAGCGTTCGAACAGTTTGTCCACCAGTGCGTGGTATTGTTTGTACACCTTGTCCTTGTCCTTGAAGGGCACGAAGCCTACGGCGTTCCATTCCTTCATCAGTGTGCGCACCTGTTCGATGGCCGTGTCGGCTTCGGTTTCTTCGCCGATGGCTTCCAGCTGGGCGATGATGGCACGTTTCTTCTCCAGGTTGGCCTGCTCTTCCGAACGTTGTGAGGCGCCTGCCTGGTTCTTCTGTTCGAAGAAGTAGTCGCAAGCCGTGATGAAGCGTTTCCAGATGACGTCAGAGTGTTTCTTGGCTACAGGGCCGATGGTCTTCCATTCCTTCTGCAACTTCACCAGCGTGTCGGCCGTAGCTTTCCAGTCGGTGCTGTCCTTCAAGGCTTCCGCCTTTTCGCAGAGGGCACGTTTCTTCTCGAGGTTCTCGTTCATGTTTTCCTTTACCGTCTTGAAGAACTCGGCTTTCTTGTTGAAGAAAGCGTCGCAGGCGGCGCGGAAGCGTTCGAAGATCTTTACGTTCATCTTCTGCGGCGCGTAGCCTATGGTCTTCCACTTGTTTTGCAGGGCAATGATCTCTTGTGTCTTGGCATCCCAGGCGGCGAAGTTGGTCAGTTCGTTGTAGTCGATGCCCTCGATGATTTCGCAGATCACCGTTTTCTGGTCGAGGTTCTGTTGCTCGGCCTCCTTCAGGGCGTCGAAGTGCTGCTGGTGGCGGCGGTTGACGGCGGTCGATGCGGCCTTGAAGCGAGCCCATATCTCTTCGCGCAGCTCTTTGGCCACGGGGCCTGTCTCGCGGAATTCCTGATGGAGCTTCTGCAGCTGGTGGAAGGCCGACACGACGTCTGTCTCCTCGGCCAGCTTCTCGGCAGCTTCGCAGAGGTGGGTCTTTATCTCGAGGTTCTTCTTGAAGTCATATTCGCGGAACTCATTGTTCAGCTTCAGCAGGTCGTAGAACTTCTCCACGTAGAGCTGGTAGTTCTTCCACAACTCGTTGACGCTGGCTTGCGGCACGAGCTTCACCTCGTTCCATTGTTGCTGGAGGCGCTTGAACTCCGTGTAGTTCTTGTTGGCGTCTTCGGGCGACTCCAGCAGGTCTTTCAGCTCTTCGATGATGGAGAGTTTCACCTGCAGGTTCATTTCCTTCTGTTTCTCCACCTCGGCGGCCAGTTCGTTCCGTTTGTTCTTGATGACGGACATTGCGTTTTTCATTTCCTCCTCCAGGGGGTCGGGTGTGGGCACGTAGTCTTCGGGTGCTCCTCCTGCTTCGGCAAACTTCTTGCGTGCTGCTTCCTGTTCGGCGTTGTGCAGCTTGTAGAATGTCTGCTTCAGGCCGTCTATTTCGGCTTTGGTGACGCTTTCCACGTCGCTTGCGATGTCTTTCAGCCGTGCGATGACTTCTTCCTTCGTCAGCTTCTGTGCAGGAGCGGTTTCTACTGTGCTTTCCATTGCCTGTTCCTCAGCCGGAGTTTCTGCCGTTGCCGTTTCAGAAACCTCAACTGTTTTCTTTTCTTCTTCTAATTCCACCTGCTTTTCGGGGAGATTAGTGTCATGAGTGTCCGTCATTGTATATCTTTATTTTAGAAACGGGTTTCCCCGTTTGGGTTACATGGGTTGCAAATTAATGAAATAAAACGTTTACTTCATACATTTTTCCCGATTTTTTTTACAAAAAGTTGTTGGGAGCCTTTACGCCAGCAGCACGGTGATTCCCATGTAGAGCATCATGCCGATGATGTCGTTCGTGATGGAGATGAAGGGGCCTGTGGCGATGGCGGGGTCCACCTTGAGTTTCTCCAGCGTCATGGGCACCAGGGTGCCGAAGATGGAGGCGAACATCACGACGGCGAAGAGGCTGATGGACACGGAGTAGGTCACCGTGGCCGTGCTGCCAAAGCGCACGAAGTTGTAGATGTACACCAGCAGCGAGATGATGGTGGCGTTGATGCTGGCCACGACGGCTTCCTTGCCCACCTGCTTCAGCGTATCCTTGGCGTCGAGCGAGCTGTTGGCCAGGCCCTGCACGATGATGGCCGACGACTGCGTACCCACGTTTCCGCCCGTACCACCGATCAGGGGGATGTAGAGCGCCATTTCGGGGTGGGCGGCAAAGGTCGCGTCGAAGTTGCCCAGGATCATGGAGTTGCCGATACCGCCCAGCATGCCGATGAGCAGCCAGGGCAGGCGTGCGCTCGTCTGGCGCACCAGGTTGTCGTCCGTCTCGACGTCTTGCGAAAGACCCGAAGCCAACTGGTAGTCGCGCTCCGACTGCTCGCGCACCTCGTCCATGACGTCGTCGACGGTAATCTGTCCCACGAGCCGCCCGATGCTGTCCACTACCGGCACGGCCACGAGGTCGTATTTCTCGATGATCTGCACCACCTCGTCGATGGGTGTGTCCACGTGTACCGAGATGGGGTCTTTCTTCATCACGTGTTTCACCTTCGACACCGAGGGCGACGTGATCATCTTCTTCAGCGGGAAGACGCCCTGCAGGCGCTCGTCGTCGTCGATGACGTAGACGTAGTAGATTTCGTCCAGCTGCTCGGCCTGCATGCGCATTTCCTTCAGACACTCGGGCATACTCCAGTTCTCGTTCACGGTCACCATTTCCGTGCCCATGAGTCCGCCCGCGGTGTCCTCGTCATACTTCAGCAGGTCTACGATGTCGCCAGCCTGTTCGATGTCCTCGATGTGCGAGAGGATCTCTTCCTGCTTGTCCTCGTCGAGGTCGCGCATCAGGTCTACGGCGTCGTCCGTGTCCATGTAGTCCACGAACTTCTTGGCGATGGTTTCCGAGGGGAGCAGCTCGAGGAACTCCTTGCGGACGTCTTCGTCCATCTCCACCAGTACGTCGGCTGCCGTCTCGTTGTCTAGGAGGCGGTAGACGAAGCGTGCGTCCTCGGGGTCGAGGTCGTTGCACAGCTCGGCGATGTCGGCCGGGTGCAGGTCGGCCAGCAGGGCTTTCACGTTTTCCGTGTCCTTCTGCTTGATGTAGCCTTTGACCTTGTCAATATATTCTTCGTCTATTTCCATTTCTTTAATTGAGAATTGATAATTGAAAATGGATAATGGATAATTCTCAATTCTCCATTTTCAATTCTCCATTATTTAAGTATTCTTTCACTCGGTTCGTCAGCTCCACGAACTCCTGTACGGACAGCTGTTCGGGCCGCCGGTCGAAGAGGGCGGCTTGCGTCAGGGGGCAGTCCTTGCCCACGAGGGGCTTGATGGAGTTGCGCAGCGTCTTGCGTCGCTGGTTGAAGGTCGTCTTCACCACCTGCTTGAACAGGCGTTCGTCGCAACCCAGGTCGTGCGTGTCGTTGCGCGTCATGCGGATGACGGCGCTCTTCACCTTGGGCGGCGGGTTGAACACGTTTTCGTGGACGGTGAAGAGGTACTCCACGCTGTACCACGCCTGTACGAGCACGCTCAGGATGCCATACGTCTTGCTGCCCGGCCCTGCGGCCATGCGTTCGGCCACCTCCTTCTGTATCATGCCCGTGCAGCAAGGTATCAGGTCCTTGTTGTCCAGCATCTTGAAGAAGATCTGGCTCGATATGTTGTAAGGATAGTTGCCTGTCAGCACGAAGGGCCTTCCGTCGAAGAGCCGTGTCAGGTTCATTTTCAGGAAGTCGTCCTCGATGATGTGTTCCTCCAGCTGCGGATAGGCTTCGCGCAGGTAGGCCACCGATTCGTAGTCCACCTCCACCACCTTCAGCTCGCGCTCCTTGGGCAGGAGGAACTGGGTGAGTACCCCCATGCCGGGCCCCACTTCGAGGATGGGCAGGCCGGGACAGGCGTCTACCGTGTCGGCGATGTCCTGCGCCACCTTCAGGTCTTTCAGGAAGTGCTGGCCCAGAAACTTTTTAGGCTTTACCAGTCTCATATATCAAGTTTATTGTTACTTTTGTGCCCCACAAAGGTAGGAGTTTTAATGGATAATTGATAATTGAAAATGGAAAAATAGTTTCGACCGCAATCTTAATTATCCATTTTCCATTATCCATTATCAATTAACGAACGGAAAGATGACGAAGAAAGGATTTTATAGAAACCTGGCGAAGGTAGCGTTGCCTTTGCTGCTGGGTGCCTTCATTCTCTACTGGGTGTATCGCGACTTCGACTTCGCTCAGGCCGCCGTCGTGTTGCGCCACGGCATCCGTTGGGATTGGATGGCCCTTTCGCTCTTTTTCGGCGTGTGGAGCCATGTGGAGCGTGCCCTGCGCTGGCGTCAGACGTTGGAGCCGCTGGGTTGTCGTCCGCGCCCGTCCCATCTGGTCGATGCCGTCTACCTGTCCTACGCCACGAGCCTCGTCATCCCCCGCGTGGGCGAAGTGTCGCGTTGCGGCGTCCTTTCGCGCTACGACCGTGTGCCTTTCTCCAAGTCGCTGGGCACGGTCGTCACCGAGCGCCTGGTCGACACCCTTTGCATCCTGCTCATTACGGGTGTCACCCTCCTGCTCGAGCTTCCCGTCTTCGTCACCTTCTTCCGCCAGACGGGCACCAAGATTCCCTCGCTTGTCCACCTCCTCAGCTCCCCCTGGTTCTACGTCGCCCTGTTCTGCGTGGTGGGCGTCGTCGTGCTGCTCGTATGGCTGGCCCGCATGCTCGTCGTGTTCGAGCGCGTGCGTGGCGTGGTGCTCGACGTGTGGCAGGGTGTCATGTCCCTTCGCCGTGTGCGTAGCGTCCCCCTTTTCCTGCTCCACACCGTCCTGATGTGGCTTTGCTACTTCCTCCATTTCTACCTGACGTTCTACTGCTTTCCGTTCAGTGCCGACCTCGGTTTTCAGGCCGGTTTGGTCATGTTTGTGGCAGGCACGTTTGCCGTCATTGTCCCCACGCCCAACGGTGCCGGTCCGTGGCATTTTGCCGTCATCACCATGATGATGCTCTACGGCGTTTCCTCGTCCGATGCCGCCCTTTTTGCCCTCCTTGTCCATGGCATCCAGACGCTGCTCGTCATTGTCCTCGGCCTCTGGGGCTGGCTGCATCTTGTTTTGAGCGGGAAGAAGGAGTGAGAAGGTGATTAAAGGGAAACTGTAATTGTAATTTGTAAGTGATTGATTCCCTCAATAGTATGCTTTGTTGTATAAATATTCTTCTTCTCTTATTATCTCAAATATAAATTTTTTATATTTGCATAAAGTATAAAATAGGAATGCCATGAAGAAATATGGAAATGAAATGGCTGGTGATTTTATGATTTAATGGAGGATAAAATGATGAATGTAAAAGTTAAAGATTTTATCAATAATATATTAAAGGGTACAGCAGTAGAATTGATTGTAAATCTATTTGGTGGAATTATATTGCTTGGTGGTAGTTTTGTTTGGGCCTTGATAGACTTACAAAGCCTTATTGATTTCTTTAATTTTAGAATACCATTATGGGAAGTGTTAATTATATTGGTGTTATTGATAATAGCTTATTGGATATATAAATTACGGTTAAATAATAGTTGGAAGAATTATAAGTCTGATATCTATTTAGGTATAAAATTTTCTTGGGAGTATGAAGAAAAAGGACGTATTAAATCTCTAAAAGTGTTTTGTCCTAAATGCGGTAATAAAATGAATGGAGTTGTAAATATGGATAAAATAAGTTGGGGACATACGTTTTGTGATCATTATAGATGTCCTATTTGCAATGAAAATTATGATTTGGGAGAAGATACCTTCGTTAGTATAATTGAGACAAATATTGAGAAGAAAAAAAGAAAAATATGAATAATATAACCTTGTTTCAAGAATTGGAAAAGCTGCTTCGGCTGGAGAGCAGATATTGTACAGAAGATGGAGTGCTTTTGAAAAATGCAATAGTAGAAGCCGCTTTGGCTGTGCGTCCCGATTTGATTAAATTGCTACTGTCGCACGATGCGCTGAAGAGAAACTTCTTTACGAATGTCGATGGTATGCTGGTCTTCGACAAGGTGAAGTTTCAGAAGTTTGTGATGAACAAACGTTTCTTGCCCGATAGCTACACCAGTTTTAAGAATAAAATCGGTTTGACAAATGAAGACGGCGAGTTCCTTTCTGAAAGTCGCGAAGTGGTGCTTTCATGGCCTTACAAGGATTGTATGCTCGAAGGTGGACAAACCAAAGAAGATGCCAAGAGGAATGAAGTCTTTTGGAACGAAATCCTTGCTCCAGATGAAATAAATCGTTTGACTGAGCCCAAAGTATTAACTAATTTCAAAAAGTTTGATACTAATGGCGAACATGAAGTTGATAGCGTATCTGTGAATGAAAATTTGATTATCAAAGGTAATAATCTATTGGCTTTGTATTCGTTGAAAAGGAGGTATGCAGGTAAAGTTAAGTTGATATACATTGATCCTCCATATAATACAGGTAGTGATAGTTTTGGATATAACGATTCATTTAATCATGCATCATGGTACACATTTATGCGTAATCGTTTTGAAATAGCAAAAAAGCTGCTAACTCATGACGGCATCATCTGTGTTCAATGTAGTTTTCATGAATTTGCATATTTAAAACTGTTGATGGATGAAATATTTCCCAAATTCTTATGTACATTTAATATTCAAGTGAGGCATCCTGACAGAATTCTAACTGGGGATAAGGAATTTAATGATATTATGGAATATACATTGATTTACAGCAATTCTTTAGATGCCAAAATGCCTAAAAGGATAGAGGAGAAAACGCTCGATGATTATGTTTGGAAAATAGAAGAATTTGGTGAACCGGAGATTACTTATTTTGATGATAAGAAAGTCGAAATATATACCCCTGAAAAATATAAGGCTACAAAAGAAAAACCTAATGAACTTTTATCCAAAACAATCAGTGTGCGTGGTTCTATAAGGGAGAAAAATAGTAGTGGGCGTTTATATGTAAAGTATATTGAGCCAATTTCTTCCAATTATCCACCTGAAAC